>WLWH01002081.1_pt1 | contig 11790 bp, 24 predicted proteins | sample 6712741 | NCBI WGS metagenome assembly WLWH01 (sample SAMN12718694, study PRJNA515312) | sponge metagenome | isolation source: marine sponge | host: Mycale hentscheli | place: New Zealand: South Island, Marlborough, Capsize Point | collected 2003-05-01 | reverse complement strand
TTAAAAAACCTAATGTTGTTGTAGAAAAAACCTATGAGAATGTTTCTGAGTTAGAACCTGAAAAGAAAACATGGTTATTAGATACAGCAAAAAAAGTTTATACAATTAATAAAGATGAGATAATACCTAGTGATATTATTCTTGCTATTAATAGTGGTGAAACTGGTTGGGGAACTTCTAGATTCTTTAAAGAAGGTAGTAATAATTTATTTAACTTTCAATCATTTAATGATAAAGAAGAATCAATAGCTGCTCAAAATAGTAATGCTAAGATTAAAAAATTTGATACACCAGAAGCTTCTATTACACAGTTTTTAGACTGGGTACAAACTAAACCTAGTTATGAAGTTGTGAGGAAAGAAATTAAACTGTATAATGAAGGTAAAAGTAGTAAAGAAAATATCATAAAAGCTATAGCTAAAACAGGATTTGCTGAAGACAAAGACTGGAGTAGTAAAATTACATCAATATTAAATAACAGAATAGATGGTAAGAATAGAAAAGAATTAAAGTCTTTAGCTGATAATTTATTTAAGGATACAGATGACACCAAGAACTAAAACAGATATGATTGTTATACATTGTTCAGCAACACCTGCTGATATGGATGTAGATGCAGCTAAAATTAAACATTGGCATACAGTTGATAATGGATGGGATGATATTGGTTATCATTATGTTATTAAAAGAGATGGAACATTAGAGACTGGTAGAGAAGAACATAGAACAGGGTCTCATGCTAGACAAGTTAATGGTACATCAATAGGAATTTGTATGATAGGTGGCTCTGATAAATCAGGTGGTTGGGAAAATAATTTTAATGATGAACAATTTGAAACACTAAAAGATATAGTAATTAAATTAAAAGATAAATATAATATAACAAAAATAATAGGACACTATGAAGTAGATGATGTTAAGAAGTGTCCATCATTTGATGTAAAAGAATGGAGAGAAAAAAATGTGGCTTAGTGCAATTAAACTAGCAATGAATGCTGGTACTCATATATATAAAAAGAAACAAGAAACTAAAATGATGATGGCTAATGCTCAAGCTAAACACGCAGAGAAGATGGCATCAGGAGAAATTGAATATAGTGGTAAACTTTTAGAAGCAAGACAATCGGACTGGAAAGACGAAGCAGTTTTGGTAATTCTCACATTGCCAATTTTGGTAATTGCTTGGGGTGTCTTTAGTGATGACCCAAATGCTTCTGCTAAGATAAAAGAATTTTTTGAACAATTTCAACAGCTTCCCAGTTGGTTTACAAATTTATGGATTCTTGTCGTGGCAAGTATTTATGGTATAAAGGGAACACAAATATTTAAAGGTGGTGTTGGTAAGAAATAATGAACTTAGCAGATTTATTAAAAAAGAATTTTGTATTAGTACCAGTTGTTGCATCTATATTAGTTGGAACATTTACTGGTGTTAGATACATTGTTAATCTTACAGATACAATTAATACTAATCAACAAGAAATTGTAGATTTAAAAAGAGATTTAAAAGTTGCTGAAGATAAAATTGTAGACCAAAACACAAGACTAACTTCTGCTGAGTCTACTTGGCAGATGGCAGAAAATTTATACAGACAACTAGCAGACCAAGTTAGAGAACACGACTATGATATTAAGGATTTAAACAGGTAATGTATGGAGGTTCTCAGGATGAATTATTATTTTACAGGATTACTTATTCTAGCTCTTACAATATTAACATTGTTTGTAGAACCTGCGTATCCTAGAAACGAATATCTTAACGACTATGGTGTAAGATGTGGAGAGTTTGAAATAAGAACCGATAAAAGAGAAACTGATTATAATTATTCTGACAGTAGCACTAATGAACAACAATACTTAAGTTTTACTTATAGAAAATATTTAGGCACAGACTGTAAAACAGCAAAAGAAAATGTAGCAATCAAACAACAATTAGAGTTAATGAAGATGTGTGGTAGGGTTAATAGTAATCCAAGTCTTGCAAACAATTCTAATTTTAATTTATTGGTATCTAAATGTAGAGGTGTAACTCCTGCAAGAGATAATACTAGACCATCTGATTCTCAAAGTTTGTGGGATGATATGAAAGATGAATATAAAAAAGAGAACCCAGAGGTCAATTTAATGGGAGATAAGTTTATAAATTCAGGTAAAAGTAAATTAAAAATACCACCAAAAGATTATATAATGCCTATACCAACACCAAAAGAATAATATGAAAGTATCAGAAAACACATCAGTAAGTATGCCAATTAAAAATATGATTGGTATTGTAATTGCAGTAGCAATGGGTATATTTGCATATACAGAATTAACTGCAAGATTAGTTTCATTAGAAACTTCAAGAGAATTATTTCAGGCAGACTTACTTAAAAAATCAGAGCAGAAACCAACTGACCAAGAACAATTCATGCTTTTGGAATCGGTGTTTGCAGATGTTGAAAAATTACAGATAACTCAAGAACAAAACATGACTAACAAAGTTAATATAGAATTTTTAAAAGCTCAGTTAGAAAAAGCTTTACAAGATATAGAAGAATTAAAAGATAAGGTAAGAGCAAATGGAAAGACTCATTAGAAAATTAATTGAACATATATCTAAAGTAGAAAAGAAATCTAAAGAAATGAGTTTAGTAAAAAATTTAAAAAAAGAAGTAGAGACTGGTAAACATGGTACTCAAAAATATGTTATTAAAGCAGGACAAAACAAAGGTAAAACAATATGATTGAAACTGTAATAGCATTATTGATGATAGTAAATGGTGAGATTAAAGAACATAGAATACAACAATCTATGTCTGATTGTTTGAAAGGTAAAAGAATTGCTATGAGAGAATCTAAATCTCATATAGAATATCAATGTATTAAATCTGAAGCAGAAACAGAAATATATATGGGAGAGAAATCAATTAAAAAATTAATATTAAAATGATAGATAAATTTATATATAAATGTTGTGGGTTTTTAGATAGATATACTGAGTGGATGAATAGTTTATTTGCACCAAGATGTAAGTGTAAAAAGAAAAAGAAGTGAAATTTATATTGGTTATAAGTTTATGTTCATTTGTAAACAATCAATGTTTACCTCCAGTAGAAGTAGATAAAAAATATAATTCTTGGAATGATTGTGCAATAGCAGCAATAGATATATCTAAAGATATTTTAATAGCACAAGGTAAAGAAAATGTTAATAAAAATAAATTAGCAACAAGATTTAATTGTAATGAAGTTAGTATTATCTAATTATGAAAAACATCTGAAGCAATCTTTTCTAAGTCTTCAGAAAGCATATTAAACTTAGCATCACACTCTCTTAACAAAGCTTTAATAACTCCAGCATTTTCTTTTTTAAAATGTAAATGAACTTTATCTAAAGGATACTTAGATAATTCTGTAATAAATTGTCCTTGATTATTTATAATTAATTTGAACCCCATCAAGTGGGCTTCTTTTCTTTTAACTCTTTTCTTTTGTTTAAGCTTTCGATTGGTTTTCATTCTTTGCTTTCAATAGGTCAACAAGAAAATCATCATCATTCTTTTCATTTTTTAATTTAGTCATAGGTTTAGTACCTTCTTTATAAGTTTCTAATGTTCTTATTCTAACAGGGTTAGTCATAAACACAGGAAACTTAGGATTGTCCAATGACTTAACCATAAAGAAACCATCTTCAGCAACACCAAATGTTTCTATTCTTTTGATATCTATATCATCAGAACCAATTAAACAAACTCTTAAATTATAAATTGCTTTTGGTTCTGTAGGTTTTACCTTTTGACCATTTAGTCCTACTATATTTGTCATATCTCTGTCCTTACTATATGTTTTCTTACTGCTCTAACTAATTCTTCTATCTTATCTATACAAGCAATTAAATCTTTATCAGTAATATAATGTTGTTTATCTTTTAATTTATCATATTCTTTTAAAGGTATAGTGACAGTACTTTGTTCATTTTCATATGTAGCATCTACATCTCTATCTTCAATACTTGTCATTTAAACTTTCTTATTATGAATATCTTCTAAAATAACAGGAGCAACTTCACCTTGTTGTCCATCATCATCAGCTAAACTATCTATACTTTCAGTATACATTTCATTTAACTTATCATTGTTTCTTGTTATCTTTAATTTAAGATGGTCTTTCAATGCATCAATCTTAACATGAAGTATTTTATCTATCTGTCTGTTAATACCATACATAGGTAAATCATTTAATGCTGAGATGATTCTGCGAAAACCTCTTGCTCTTTTTTCTAATTGTGTTATCTGTGATTCTTTAGTCATAGTCTCTCTCCAATATCATTTCAAGATAGTGAATAGCTTTTTCAATATCTTTAGATTTTCCTTTTAATTTATGTCTGCATATATATTTAATAGCATTACCTTCTGCAAACAATAAACCATTTTCATTTATAAATTCAGCAGGTTGTATCTTCATTTTTTTATAATGGTCACCATTTACCTGCTTATCTAATGAATCATAGGTAGTACCTTTAAACATATCTTTGTGTGTCATTATAATGGTCCTTGTTCTATCATTTGTTTTCTTCTTAATTGTTGTTCAGTTGGTTGCAACATATCATTTAAATCATCTATTGTCAACTCTGAGTTTCTTTTTAATTTCTTTACTATCCATTTATAAGACCAAGGTTGTAATCTAAATTGATGTTGAGCATCATAGTAATGAGTTTGATTAGGAATAAAATCAAATACATTTTTATAATTAATTTTATTAGCTTCTTCTTTAGATAACAAAGACTGCAACCATTGAACAAGTATATGTCTTGCTTTTCTTCTTATAGGTTTCATTTGTTTACTATTCATTTCATTTCCTTTTTAGTATGAAAAACTTCATACCAAGTATTACATTCATCACAATTGTACATACTTACAATAGTATGTTCTGAATCTGGATAAGTATCTTCTGTATCAAAATCATTATTCCATCTTACTTCAGCATTGCAATAAAAACATTTCATTACTTTACTTCTATAAAATTAGTTTCTCTATCAAAATATTTATACTCAACAGTCACAGGTTTAAATTCATCTAAACAATCTATAACATTTGCTTTTTTAAATTCTTTACATGAGTAAACATCTAACTGAATTAAAGCAGGTTCTTGCTCATCCCATGTATGAATACTAATATGGGATGTATCTATAATAGCAACACCACTTAATCCTTTGTTTCCTTTTTTAGAAACTTGAGAAGAATAAGGACCTGCAAGTATATTCATATCAATCGTTTTAATTAATTTTCTCATCCAAGAAATAGTTTCTTCTTCATTCTTAGGAGGGTTTTGTACCTCTGCTCTAATTAGCAGGTGTTTGTGTTTCAGTTCTCTTTCCATAACTTTTTAATTGTTCCTTATATTCATTTGTTATTTCATCTACATTAGGTTGTTTAACTACTTCAGCTAACATAACATTCTTATTAGAATATTTAAATACTCTTAAACCTTTACCATCATTAGCATCAGCATGACACTCCCACTTATGAGGACAAAACATACAACCAGTAGCTAAAGTTTTGTTTCCATTCTTTTCTGTTTTAAACTCATAACATTTTTCTGGAGGAGTATCTTGTTCTAGTGTAGACTTTAAAGTTTTAATCAAAGATTTAACATTAGGTTTAGCCATATCATCTGGTTTGTAAAAACAAATATCACCAGAAGATTTATCAACAACAAGAAAGCCACCTGCTTTAGTACCCATAGCTGTTTCATATCCTGATAACTGGGCATGATAACCAAATGGGTCATCACCTACTATCTCACCAGACTGAAACTTTTTAAAACTAAATGGTGATGCAGACTTAACATCACATATCTCACCATCAATCTTACTATCTATGTGTCCAGTAATACCATCAATCTCTACTTTCTTTTGTTGGTCTTCTATCTTATGACCTGCAAGTTCAGCTAAGTATAATACTAAATGTTCAATTATATGACCATACAAAAATTTTAAATTTAATCCTGCATCATCATCTCTTCTTTCTTTAGGACTATGTTTGTCATACCATAATTGTCTAGGTGGTTTACCTAATACTGACATTCGTAGTTGACCTTCTTTATCTGTCTTAACTGGTGGTGTATTCCAAGCTAACATAGCTTCTTTAATATTATTTAAGAAGACATTCATGTTTTCTTCTGTCATGTTAGCAGGTTTACCATTAGATATATCTGCTATTAATTTTTTAATATCAGTAGCTAAATTACTAATGTGTTTCTGACCAGTTGTTTCCAATTTTATATTCTCCATTTAGTGGACACCTTACATTTAATTGTTTACCTGCATCTATAATTGATTGTACTGCTAGTCTTCCAAACTCTTCGGCTTTACTTTCTTCAACCTCATATTGAAATTCATCATGTACATTAACAACTGGAAATGCTTTGATTCGTTTATTTATAACATAATTATCTAGCAATGTCAACGCACACTTCATAACAATAGCACCTGCTCCTTGTAATAAAGTGTTTAAAGCTGCGTGTGGATGCCTTATAATTATTTTTCTTTGGTCGAGTCCTCTGACCCATCTTCGTTGAGCCACTCGTTCCACTTTTTCTCGTAAGCTTCTAAGACTTGGTGTTGCTCGTAGAAATTTTTCTTTAGCTCTTTCGCCATCTCTTTCCGAACCTCCAATGATACTTCCGATTTTTTTTGAACCTGCTCCATAGATAAATGCGTAGATAAAAGTCTTCGCCTTATCTCTTGATTCCAAACCAGCAGCAGTTTGATTTGCTGTGTGTATATCTCCATTAACGACTTCATGTGTATAATCCTTATCATTCATGTAGTGTGCTAACATTCTTAACTCAAGTCCAGAAGCATCAACACCTACTAATTTATAACCTTTGTTTACTGTCCATAATGCCCTACATTCTTTACCATAAGGAGAGTACACAGCAGGAATTTGAGCCATGTTGGGCGACTGGTGACTCATTCTTCCAGTTATTGTACCATTAGTAATAACTTTGCCATGCACTCTACCATCTTCCTTAATAGCTTCTATCCAAGAATTGACTTGAGCAATTCTCTTTTGTAGCATTAAGTATCTGTTTATTAATTTAGCTTCAGGTATATTATGTATTTGAGATAATACTTTTTCATCAACAATAATATGTCCTTTATCAGTTTTCTTTTTTGGTTTCCATCCAAGCATAACTAATCTTTCAGCAATCTGTTGCCTTGAACCTAAATTAAATTCTTTGTATTTAACTTTAATAAAGGGAACACCCTTTACATAACCTCTTGATTTGTTATTAGACTTAGGTATAAACTCTTCTTCTATTTTTAATGGAGGAAAAGTTTGTCTTACCTTAGTAGTTAAGTCATTCATATCTTCTTGAAACTTAGATTGTAATTCATATGCTTCAACAACATTAATTTTAAATCCTCTTTCATGTTGCTTTTGAATTATCTGTGCTACTCTATGTTCAAGTTCTATTGATTGACCAAAGTCTTTTGTTTTACTAATTAAAAATTTATAAAGTCTTTCAGTTAGTTCAACATCATTTCTACAATAGGTTAACATATCTTCTGAGAAATAATCAAACTGTTCAAAATGTATTTTATTTTGACCTAACTTAGTACCCCAATTTCTTAATGAGTGTCCACCATCTATCATAGGATTTAGTAATCTAGATAAAACTAAAGTGTCAGTCACTTTACAATTAGCAAATACATCATAACCAAAAATTGTATTGACTACTGGTATATCAAAACCAATAATGTTATGACCTATAACTTCATCAGTTTGCTTTATAAGTTCAGCAAACCTATGCAATCTATCTTCTTTAAACTGATAATAAGTATCGCCATGTTTACAAACAATACACCATATCTTATCAGCAGTCATGGTTGTTTCTATATCAAATATAACTTTATTAAAAGTCATCTGACTTTACCTCATTAAGTCTACCAGTATCTATATCATATCTTAAATCACAACAAGGACCAGTAATACCAGAGAATCTATTCTTTAATACTCTTATCCTAGTAGTGTTCCTAACTTCAGGGTCATCATTCTGTGCGTCTCTCTCAAGCCCAATAACCATATCACTTAGCTGTCCTATACTAGCTGAACCTCTTAATTGTGATAGTGATGTAGCTGCACCCTCTTCATGTCCTTTACCATCTGGTCTTCTCAAGTGAGATACAACTATCATAGATACTCCTGTCTCTTGAACAAGTGTTCTAAGTCTAGTCATAATTTCATCTAATGCTCTTCTCTCATCACCATGAGATTGGTCTGATACTATAATACTAACATGGTCTATAACAATATATTTACAATCTAAACCTTTAGCTAAGAACCTAACTCTTGAAACAATATTATCAATAGAGTTAGACCCAAAATGGTCAAACATAAATACTCTACCAGTACCTACTGTTGCATTAAAATAAGTTTTCATTTCTTCATCACTTACATGAACATCAGGTAAATGTAATCTTTGATTAGCTTCAACACTCATCAAACCTTTTGAAGTTATAACTGGTGTTTCTTCTAACATTAATAAACCTATATTATCTTCTGTTGATTTGATAATGTGATGTACTACTTCTCTCATTACTTGAGTCTTACCTAGTCCAGACCCTGCTGTAAATGTGACTAACTCTGAAGGTCTTAAACCATATGTAATTTTATTTAATCCTTCAAATGGATATTGAACAAATGATTTAGTGACTGGTTTAAGTACATCATCTAGTAATGTATTAGCATTTATAATTCCATCAGGAGCAAATTTCTTAGCATCCCAAAAAGTTTTATTATATATTTGTATTTTGTTTTGTGATAAACAATCTGAAGCATCTTTTAATCCTTCAGGTAAATGCATTATCTTACATTTTCCTGGAGAAAATAACTCTGCTACTTTCATAGCACCTTCTCTACCATGCTCATCATTATCAAAATTTATAATAACATTATCAAAATTATTTTCAAGCCATTCTAAACTAGCTTTAATATCTTTTACTGCTGAAGTAATTCCATTCTTAATACTAACTACTGGAGTGTGGTATGTTCCTTTCAACATCATCTGATAAGATGATAAAGCATCTAACTCACCTTCAGTTATTATACAATATTTATTTTTAGAAAAAAGATGTTGACCAAACAAGCCAGAGTCTTTTGTATTACCTTGTATACTAAACTCTTTTAACTTTGTATATCTAGTCTTTGTTGCAATTTTTGCACCTTGAGTATCATGGTATGGATAGTAATGGCTAATAATATTACCCATGTTATCCATCTTAACTGTGACACCAAACTTCTTACAAGTATCTTCAGAAATATTTCTATCTATAATTTCTGCATAGTTAGAATCTTTCATAAAGTCTTTTACTTCATATTCGTTATTACTTTTTGTTGTGGTTGGTTGTAGTTCCATATCATATTCCTTTATAAATTGTTGACATGAAAAACAATAAGCTGAATTGTCTGAGTTAACAGATACTGCATCACTACTTGAACATAGTGGACAGGGTAAATGATATTTTACAAATCCTTTTTTATTTATTTCTTCCATTGTCGCCCTTTGTTAATTTAATTTTGTCCAAAAAAAAGGAGTGGCAATTTCTCGCCACCCCCTCGGAGTAAGAAAAAATGAAAAACAAATTTCATTTTACTGTTGGATAGTACTAAAAATCATCCTTGATGTCAACACCACCTGAAGAATTTTCTACTTCAAAATCCTCTCTTGGTGTATATTCTATTAAGTCAATGACTTGTACAGCTTGTAAATCTAAACCCATTCCCTTCTTACCTTTGAAGTTCCATTCGTATGGTTTATACATTACTTTAACTTTACTTCCATTACCTACTATTTTATCTAGTGGGTTTTTAGAAGCATCAACTAATTGTGGTTGAGTATTTTTATCACCATTAGCTTTCTGTACTTTTCTTTTGAATCTTACTATATTAGAAATAGTCTTCTCATCAATAGTAGTTTCGCCAAGTGCAATGCCTTGTTCTTTTAATTCATTAGCTGACTTGTCGTCTACTGCTAAATCAATTCTCCACATAGGTTCAAACTTTTCGTTTGGTCGTGTCAGAGAAGCCCAGTAAGCTGTGCCTTCAATTATTGCCATATGTATTTCCTTTGTTATGTTTGTTAATTGTTATTGTTTTACTATCATACTTCATCATCTTTGTCAACACTTGGTTCATCTTTTTTTTCCAAGAGTTCTTCTATTTTTTTATCAATGTTTAGTTTAATAGTTTGTTTTTTATTTAGCTTTTCCTGAAGTTCACCTATCTTAGAACCCATAGATTGAATATCATTATTAGCTTGTTCTAATTGTATTAGAATCTGTTTAATCTTACTATCTTTCTGATTGATAGTATCGTTTAATTCTTGTTTCTCTTTTGTTAAATCAGAGATTGTAGATTTATATTCTTTTAATAAGGTTTTATCTGTCATTAGTCTATGCCCACAATTATTTTTTTTATAATACTAACTGGAAAGTTTTTAACTTTCTTATTTGGATTAGTACTACATCCACTTAATAATATTGATGTAATACTTAACAGCATTATAAATAAAATTAAATTTTTAAACATAATTATATTGCTATACATCCTTCAGTAAATAATTCTTTAATTGGAATCACTACACATTTACTTGCTCTGTAATCTCCTATGCTTTTGGTATGTGTCTTCTTATATTTTTTAACTATCTTCTTTAGTCTTGATACTCTGAACACTAACATACAATGTTCTTTACCATTGAGTTCTAATATATGAAACCACCATTTAGATTCTGTCTTATCTATGCCTGAAGGTTTATCTCTATACTCATACTCAATAGCAATGTTGCCTGTCTTTCTCCACCATGCTCTCTCTGTTTTTATTTCAACTTTACTTCCTTTAAGTAAGTCGGCTACTCTCTTCTCTCTTATTTGTCCATACTCTAAGTCTAAATCAAACTTAGTATTCTTTCCTGTTGCCATTAATATTGTTCCTCTTGATGAAAGCTACAAATATAATGAGTCAAAAACTTATTAAGATTTTTATTCTTAAATAGTTTCTTAGCATTAGCTTTATCTAACTGTTGAAACTTTCTGATTATAAATGTTGGTTCTAAGTTTGCGTAATCGCATATCTCACAGAAGTGTGAGTCATCTTTTGAAAACCAAGACTTTGCTTCTTGGATTATTTGTTCTCGTTTATTACCCCATGCATGAATATCTACATCCAATGCATCCATAATTGCTCTTACAATTACACTTCGATATAATAAAACATCTGGTGTTATCGCCCTGCCTTCGCCTTGTCCTGCGTTTATACTATTGTTCAATATCATATTTCATTTTATCGAACACCTTGTCTATTAAAGACTTTTTATTTCTCTTCACAATCCTCAAGTGAAACTTTTTTGTTAGTAGATTTTTGGCTATTGGATTTTTCAATCTTATTTTTAAATGTTTTTTCATCTATCTCTTCTACTGTATGTCTAGTTTCTTTTACTTGTTTATTAATTATGTTTGAGTAAGGACTCCAATTTAATTTTTCTAAATCTTGTAGTGTTGTACCTGAATTATAATAATCTTCAACGCATACATCCACATTGACCCAAGTTTTTTTTAAGAAAAATTTATTGCTCATATTGTTATGTCCTATAATTAAGTTATGTTGGATAAAAGGTTTATGTCTTTCTTTAAAGACAGTATCTCTATTATACATTATAACTTTTGTCTTAACAACCTCTCTAAAAAATAAATATTATGTAATAATATCAATGGTTTAGAGGTGGTTAGGTGTTGCCTTTCTAGTGT
>WLWH01002080.1_pt1 | contig 11791 bp, 9 predicted proteins | sample 6712741 | NCBI WGS metagenome assembly WLWH01 (sample SAMN12718694, study PRJNA515312) | sponge metagenome | isolation source: marine sponge | host: Mycale hentscheli | place: New Zealand: South Island, Marlborough, Capsize Point | collected 2003-05-01 | reverse complement strand
CCTTAACAAATGCATCTTGGTAACTAGGCCCAACTAAGTTAGATCCTTCGTTATTGAGCACAGCAATAGTTGCTTGCAAAGCAGCCATTTCGTTATTAGTGTTTTGCAAAACATCGTTGTAAATTTGTGATGCATCAGAGTTTTCTTCTTGCAACCTAAGTGTTATTGCCATTGCAGAGTTGTAATCTCCAAGTGTGTTATATAGGGCTTGGAACATGGCAGCATCTTTATTTGTAATGTCTTGCAATTCATCATAATTAGTAGCGTCACTAACACCAAGGCCTTCGCCAAAATCGTATGCACCAAAAATAGCATCTCCCAACCCAGAAATTCTATTATTTACGCTTTCTCGTGCCTGACTTCTCGCTTTGTCAATACCTCCTGTTTCCACATATCCCTTCTCATCTAAAATTTCAACCCTTCCAGATTGCAAACGATCAAATGCTGATTTTGTTTCGTCTTCTGATAAGCCTGAATCAAGGAACAAGTTTTCAAGAACACTTCTATTTGCAAAAGAACTATCAGAAAGATCTGGCGAGCGTTTTAGCATGTCTGCATATTTTGATTGTGCATCTGTTGCTTGATTCAAAACATCAATGTATTCTTTATAACTAATAATTCCGTTGTTGTATTCATCTTTTGCTACCGCCGCTACTGTAGACCAATCTTGCAATGCTTGCATAGACGCACCCATTGTTGCAGCAGCACCCTTTACACCCTTTGTTCCTATGGTTTTATCTTCTCTTACTGTCTTGTCTCGTTTTTCTGCAAGACTCAAAGCACCTTGAGTTCTTGTGTAGTCCGATTGCCTTGTCTTATTCAATGCAGCACTAACTTGACTTGCAAGACCTGCATCTCCAATTTCGTTTGCCAATGCCTTTGCAAATGTATTTGCCTGATCCGCTTCAATCATTCCATTGACAATTGCTGACTCAATGTATTGTGCTGTCTTTTCTACACGAGCGTCGCCAAACTCTCCACTTAGTTCTTCTACTAATGCTTTGCCGCCTTCACTTCCCAATGCCGCCGCAAACTCATCAGCAGTTTCTTGCTCATCATCAGAGAACTTAAGTGTGTTTTGTTTTTGTATAGCGGTTGCTTTACCAAATACGCCAGACATCTTTTGAGCAGCATCAGCAGCACCACCCAAATTCTTACCCAATTCATATGCTTCTTTTGCTGTTTTTTCTGTTTGTTTCTTTAGCATCTCAAGTCCAAATGCTGCAAGTCCAGCGGCAGCAGCAAGTCCAGCAACAGCCGCACCACCAACGGGTAGCATAGAAGCAAAAGCAGCAACCTGTCCTGTTGCCATACCAACACCCATTGTAAACTCAGAAGATACACCCATAATGTTATCTTGTCCTGTCATCATGGGTATTGTTGATAGGGCACTTACACCCATACCGATACCCATTTGTGCCATTTGACTACCCTGCATTCTGCGCTTCTTTTGTCCTGGTACATCACCTGCATCTGGTTCCTTTCCTGTGCCGCCAGTACGCATACCCTGTTCTGTTTCCTGCATGGCATCTCTACCTGCTGCTTGTCCATCAAATGATTCATCAAAAGCAAGTTCCATTTGTTCGCCAACCTGTTTTGCGGCAACTACGGGATCGTCTGCATTATTACGAATGCCTTGAGCGAGACCGTCAGTAACATTCCTGCCAGACCTTTCAGCCGCACGAGATGGAGAACTAGACTCTGTTCCTTGGTCAACTGCTTGTGGAAGACTGATGCCCAACTCTCGTGCTTGTGCCGCAACCATTTCGCTTGCTGCATCCATGCCTTGCTTGATGCCCATAGCAAATGCCTTGCCAACATCAACACCCGCTGCTTGTGCTTGTGCCTCTAGGAGGGCAACTTCCTCAGGTGAAACGCCTTGATCCAATAGTTGTTGCTTTTGTTGTGTGCGATTTTTAACATCTCCTGCCATGTTTTCGTAGAATCCACCCTGACCGAATATTGCTCGTGTTTCAGATGTACGCAAAACCTTACCACCATCGGCAGTTGTAAGAGTTCTTGCTCGTCCCATTGTTGCACCCATGCTTTCCGCACTTGTTTCATTAAGGCCACCTTTAACTGTTGACCTACCCGCTTTTCCTGGTTGCCTAGACCACTCATCAAAGTCAGCCATTTCTGGATCTACGTCAAGTGCAGCAACATCGTGATAAACATCGTTCCAAACAATGTCAATTGCATGTGTTGTTTGCTCAGAACTCTCAACCCATTTTGCGGTAGAATCTGCATTTGCCTCAATGTCTTTTAGTTTTGCAATTATTCTTTGTTCTGCTGCTGTAATCTTTGCGTGCCCCGATGCTCGTTGATCTGCCGACAATTCTTTTTCATTTGCATACCTGTCAAATGCTGCTCGCCTGCCATCCATAATATTGGGTGCTGATGGATCTGCCTGCATTCTAAGCATACTTCGTGCTGCTTGCTTTGCGTTGGCAGCATTATCACGATTGCGTTTTGATGCGTCATTCAACCATTCTGGTTGTGGGTGAATACTTGAACTAAGTCTTTGAATTTCTATCATTTCCTGTCGGATTTCAATAAGTTCTTGCTTTACAGGACTATCCGCAGGAATGTCATCGCCACGCAAGAAAGCAGATAGTCTATCTGCATCTGGTATATCACCCCAATCATTTGCTGCAACTGCTTCTGCACCAGACATCTTTACGCCCTCTGTGTCATGTGCTCCAACATATCCCCAACCCTGCTCTTTCCTGCCTGCTTGATCAAAGTATGTTGAGTCTGCTGCATATGCTGCCTGTGCTTCGTCTAGTCCTTGTTGTGTTCCTACTACAACACCCTGCGACACCGCACGCTGAATCCTTGCTGTAATCTCTGCAAGTTCAGACTCAGGAAGATTGGGATCAAGTTGTATTGTTGTGGATGCTCCACCTTGGCCTGTTAATGTTACGGTGCTATTACTACGAGATACCCCGACATCTCCACCATCCAAGAATCCCTTGACGCTACCGTTGTTTAGTGCGTGTAGGAATCCAGCATTCTTTTGTGATTGATTCTTGTTTACAACAAACTCACCAGGAGTCAAGAGTGCGGGTACCTTGTCTGTGTTGCCTGAGCCTGGAACCCTACCACCTGTAGCCATGCGTAGTGGTGGTGCTGCACCGCCACCAGGCATCCGTGCTGTGTTAAGTCTGTTGTATTGTGCGATTAATGACTCTAACGCTACCGCCTGTTGTTGTAGGGAGTTGGTTAGTCCATTTTCTGCAACTGCCGTTGCGTTTGCCTGAGCCGCCATCTCTGCTTGCTCTGTGGTAAATGTCTGTGTGCCTGTTGCCCAACGAAGAAGGGTAGCAATAACATTCATCATAGTGCCTGCAAGGTTGCCCATCAAACCAACAAACATTGTTATTGCAGGAATGAGGACAGCAACAACAGCACCACCTACAGCGACAAACTTTTTAAAACTATCCTCTAATGAGTTAAACCAGTTGAGGACTGTTTCCAATGGCCCCAATACCTTCACTAGCAACTCAGCAAATATCTCACCAATAGGTGCTAGTGCTAGTTTGATGTTTTCTAATTGCTTGCTAAGTTGCATTACAGGAGACTCTTTGAGAGCACCAAGTTCCTTATCACGAACCTGTGCCAAGTCTTCCATTGACATTGTTGTGAGTTCAATAGTTTTTTGTGCCTGACTACCCTCACGGTTTAGGTTGTTGAACAGGGCACCCATACGAGCAAACTGACGCTTACCAAATAGGTCAGAGAGCAACTGCTGCTGTTGCAAGTCAGAGAGACTTTCCATAGCACCTGCAAGTTCTTGAATCATACCCATGAGGTCGCCCTCATTATTTGAAACAATAGTTTCTAGTGCAATGCCAAATTCGTTAGCAGTTTCCTTTGCCTGTCGTGTGGGAGTAATCAAACGAGCAAGAGATGTTTTGAGTGCGTTAGCAGACTCGTTTGCGTTAATACCGCCCTCACGCATGGCAGTCATAAATACCGCTAGATCTTTGATGTCACCACCAAGACCTTGAATGGCTGCCGCTGTGATTGGGATTGCTTCTGCCATGTCCTGCATGGAGAGAATGGTTTGGTTTTCTACTGCGTTGAGGAAGTCAACAGATTGTCCTAGTTTATCTACCTCTACCCTAAATGCAGAGTTAACAGCAACCAAGGAGTTGAGTGCTTCTGTTTGTGTCATCATACCCAATGATGCAAACTCAGATGCTTGTTTTGTTACCTCAAGCAATTGATCGCCAGCAAAACCAAGGGCAGCAGCATCAGCAGCAACACCAAGAGTTTCTTTAGCACTAAAACCAAGGACAGACATTTCCCTAGATAGTTCTTTAACTGCTGCTGTTACTCTTTCTACTTCTTCATCGCTTGTGCCAAAGTCTCCATATACCTTCTTTAAGTTGATGATTTCTGTTTCAACATCTTTGAATGCTTTGATCGCTACACCCGCAAAAATAGTGAAGGGGATAGTCAAACCAACCATCAACTGTCGGCCTGCCCATTGGATGTTCTTGCCCCAGTTGAGAGCAGCGGTGCCCATTTGGTTTAGTCCCTGAATACCAATAGCGACACGTTGTTGCATTACTGCTAGTTCAGAGTTAAAACCTGCAAGTTGTCCACCCTTGAATGCTGCTATTGCACCATTGGCTTGTCTTCCTAATAATGTATATTGTGTGCCTAGTGCTGCTGCATTCTTGCGAGCGAGTGCCATCTCTGGGCCAACGCCCTTGATGGAGTTTTTTAGTGTTCCAAAACTAGAGCCAAACCCACGACTCATACGTTGTAGGTCTTTATTGAGTGCTGTTGCGGCAGTTTGTATCTGTGTTATTTGTCCTGCGGCATTTCCCATGCCCAGGTCGAATCCCTTTGCCTTACGCTGAGATGCCATTGACGCATTGAGAGCAGTAATCTGTGCCTGCAATGCTTTGAGTTCGGCCTGTGCTTGGGCCGCATCTACCGCAATTTTAATTTGTGCGTTTACATCACTCATTAATCAAACATCTCCTGTGGTTATTATACCACATCAGACTCTATCCAAAGGGGTTTTTTGGTGCATTTGGATCTTTGTGATGCACTCTTCCATAGTCCATTTCTTTGCCTATTTGGAATCCCTTTCGTGCTCCATAACTACCCTGCAAAGCGAGAATGTCATTAGCATCTTTTGCCATGCCACCAGAGAACACACGAGCCTGAATGTCTTCAAAGGTAGATGCTTTCTTTTGTTCTGTTTTATTAGGACGCTTATCTCTACCTGTTTGTTTATCTAGATCAACGCCTTGCATGGCTGCCGCAAATCTTTTGTCGGCATACTCTTTTTCATTCATCGCCTCTAGAATAGAGACAAGTTCAGCCATGCATAGGCTGTCTTCTAACTCTTCAAAGTTCTTCCATATACCTGATAGGAAGACTTGTGCTTCTAGTTCTGCGAGATCTAGTTCGTCCCAGGTAGTCCCGCCGTCAGGTTTCCCGCATCATCAAACTTGATACCTGATGCTGCTTCAATAACCCTGTATACGGAGGGTAGGTCGATGGAATCCTCAAGACGCTCACGGTCTGTAGATAGGTCAGGAGCATACTGCTTCATAGCAATCTGAACACACTCAAGAAGAATGTCCATGCTCTTGTCATTGTCGTCTGCTACCTCTGCTACCTCGCCAAACTTATTCATAAACTCACGGAGTAGTGAGATCTTCAAGGGTCGCATCTTGATCTTGGTGCCGTCTAGCAATTCAATCTCAGTTGTTTCATAAACTGTTGTAGCCATTTATTATCCTTATTCTAGTAGTATGGGCTTTTGCCTATTACTATTATACCACATGACGATGCCCCCGTTTTTTAGGCGGGGGCAGAGCGTCTATTCTGTTGTGTATTAAGTTATTAGCCGACAACACCCTGGAAGCCTGCTGCTGCACTACGGGTAGCAACAGGAGTGAAGGTGCGGTCAATGATGCGACCATATGAACCGTTGCCTGCGGGTAGCAAGCGGAAGTTCACATCGAATGTTGATGCTGAGTCACGAGTAACTGAGATAGTTACTGCATCCATGCTTAGTGCACGGAATGCAACGTAGATACGCTCAACTTCCTCAGAAGCCTCACAGACACCTGTACCTGGACCGACTGCACAAAGAGCACGCTCAATGGGGCACTCGCCTAGGTTACCTGAGTTGATCTCTAGGATATCGTTAGTGATAACGCCAGAGCCAGGAGTCCAATGACCACCACCAGGGGCAGTTGGGTCATAGATTGGGTTCTGGGCTGGACGCAAATCTGTATCTGTCTCATCCTCAGAGATTAGAACACCTTCTGCTGCACCTACTGTGTCGCCCTCAAAGCGTGGTCCACGAGTACCAGAGTAGGTATCGGGAAGACCGCCATGAACTTCGTCAAGTAGGCTAACATTCACGAGACCACCGTTTAGATCACGGGGAGAAGCAGCAATTGCGTAGAGAAGGTTCTCTAGTGTTGCTTCTGCAAAGGTTGTGTTTAGGGTGACCTGCATACCCTGCTTGAAAATCTTAGCAGAGTCTAGCAACTGGTCAACCTCAACCTCACCGAAATCTGGTGTGATTGTGATCTCCATGCCGTTTTGGGTGTAACCAACGTTACGCCAAGCGTGTGGCCCAACGGTGCTTAGAGTGTCCTTGTATGATGCTGTATCAACAAAATCGGGCATGTCGTCAACGCCATCCTTGGGATCAACAGGGCCGTTAGCCTTGATGAATAGTGCTGCTGCACCAACGATGATGTTGTTCTTTTCGCCTCTTTCGTATGCCATATTTATTTCACCTCTTTTTGTAATGTATTGGAGATATACACTACTTGGTGCGTTTCCTCAGGTATTATTATACCATGAGTTTTTGGGCCATGCGATCATTGTAGTGATATGTGGTATCAATGATGAATTTAGTTACATAGAATTGGCTTGTTGCGTAGTTTCTCTGTGCCCCAGAACTTGAGACCTGTGTGGATGTCTGGAACAAACGGACATTATGAAAGAAGATTCCATAATCCTTCCACGCAGAATAGGCATTGATTTCCTTTGCTACATCGTCCATCTCATCAAGAATGTATTGGAATGCACTACCCCAGATAAGAGAATCTGTAGGATCTGCCTTGAGAGCATAGTGAACTTGCTCTTTCTTGATGGGGTAGAAGGGATTGGGATTGATAACCATCATTCGGTCATAGACTACTGATGGCTTACCATCCCAAGGACTATCTCCTGCTGCCGTTTCGCCAAGGGGAAAGAAAGGAAGAATGCCCTCATAGTCAATAACAAGGTCAGGGTCTAACTCAGCAATCTTGCTCCACAAGTAACGGTTAATAGGAACCGCTGGGGGCATGGGGACTAAATCTTTGAGAGCCATTATGCAACACCACCTTTAATTGTTAGATAGCGTTGTCCCTGCTTCATTCCTTTTGCATAGTTCATTCCTTTACCCCATCCCTGTGCAAACTCTTTTGGATTTTGCAACTCTTTAACTAACTCTTTTAGTAGTGCTTGATCAAGGTAGTTGGTGAAAAACTCTCGTGCCGTTGCCGCAAACTGACCTGCAACATATCCACCTGGGTTTTCAATGGTCACATCATCGGTGGTAAACACCATGTCACCATCGTCACCTGTGAATGCCAACACATCACCACTACGAGGGGCAACGGTAACAGTTGTTCCAGACTCCATAACCTCTGACTTGTTTACGAATGGTTCATTTGCTGTGGGAGAAACAGATGTGCTCTGCATAAACTCTGTAACAAAACGAATGGATTGCTTACCTGAGAATGCTTCAATGCGGAACAATCGTGCTTTATCCACACCTGTTTGCCCCCATTCGTACATGTGGTGTAGGCGATCAGGGTCAAGGCGTGCTGTGGAATCAAGGTATTTGTAGAATGCTTCTTTGATAACTTCTGCAAGTTGTTGGTTGAATACAATTTCATTGCTCTCTACCCCCGCCAAAAATCCACGGGAGTAGTCAATTGCTTCCTTCATTGTCCTGTTAAACTCAGTCATATCCACATTTATCATCGGGGCATACCTCCAAACTCAGGTACATTGATAATGCTCATATCACGACGTTCCAATAGCAACTTGTAATATTCAATGTTACCAAATGGGTCAATGTAAGGGTCAACATTCATTACGTCAAACATAATAGCGGTGCCGTCTTCATTTGTGTGTAGTTGTTCTCCTGAGTTCTTATCCACAATGCCTGTAATCATTAGGTCTGAGATGGGATGATAGTTTCCATATACATCTAACCGTGGATCGTCGGGGAACTTAAACCTGCCGTTCAACCTTTTCTTATATTCAAATTCTCTATCCGCTGAGAGGTCTTGGAGATTTACGGTGCCCATGACGTTGAAGTAGACAAATTCAGCGTTCCTATCGTAGCGATAGACCTTCTCTGCCTCACCGTAGATGTTCTGTCCCGCCTCCTGCATTACGTTAGCGTAGTAGGGAACACCAAACTCATCCTGGGTCATAATGGTTTCGCCCATAGGATCAACAGTAGAGTTAGGAGATGTGTATTCTGCATACCACACCTGGCAAGTCATAATGTAAAGTAGTTTATCAAAGGGTGGCCCCAACATTTACAACACCCCAAGACGGTCAATCGTGTTTGCCTTATCTTTCTTGTACTTGTCTAGGATGGCATCAACGTAGCGATCACCTGTGGAGTCGTTTGCGTTAGATGCTGATGCTGAGAAACGCAACTTAAACTGATCTGTGGAGTATTCTGTAACACCTGGGGGAAGCATACCCACATTGGGGAATCCACCGCTGGGATTCTGTGGATCAAATAGATCCTTTAACTTGTCTGCCGCTAGTGTAATGTCTGCGGGTAGTGTGGAATATCCACGAGCCACAAGGAAGATGTAGTGGAAGTCCTTGGGGAAGAAAGGACGTTGCCAATGCCAGTTAAGTTGTCCATATGAATCAGACTTAGCATTCTTGTATTTCACCTGACGAGCAGCAAGAAGTTTGCGTTGGTCATTAATGTAAGCATAGTAATCAGGGCCAGTTAGAGGATCTCCACCTGTACCTGGATTTTTACCGATGGTAATAGATGTCTTATCCTTAGACATCTCGTAGGGGTAATGGTTATCTCTCACTAAGTTGCCGTCAATATCATACTTAGAGAAAAGATGGGTGTTGTTTTCATACCCCTCCAACACCTCACGGGTGAACGCACGGGTTGGAAAGAAGTCTGTGCCTAGTCCCAAATCCTCAATCCAATCCCGTTCGTAATAGAAACCGCCTGTAATAGAATCAATAAGATAGCGAATGATTCTTTCTAGTTCTACATCCTCAGGATCATCTAGATCTACCACCCAAAGTGGGCGACGAATGTAGAGGTCTTCAAGGAAGTCTGTCCTGTCGTCATTCCATGTTGTTTGAACAACACCATCCTTACGAATAGTGATGACGTAATCCTCGTCATACAAAGCAAAAGGGTAGACAGGCAAAACAACCTTGATCAAGCCATCTACGTCAGACCGAATGAAGGCAGCAAATTCTGTTTGGTTATTAGCAATAACAACATCATACTGCTCATCTGGAAGTGCCCCTGGGATTTCAAGCACAAGAGGCAAAGGTGGCTGACGTAGGATTTCCATTACCGCTTGCCGCCTCGCACGAGTTGTCCAGGCTTAATACCAGCAGCCATTGCACGCTCTAATTCTTCTTCACTAGCAGGACGCACATCGGGTAGGCGAACCCACAACTCAGCCAATTCACGCTTGACGATATTGTATCCTAGATCCAACTTACCTAGTTGAGATGAGGAATACTTGCGGGTAGAGTAAATGCATACCCGATTGTCCTTGCGTGTTGGGGTTTGAGGATCTACCTCAGTAGCCATTACACGTTCAATCTTTTCTTGCTCTTCTCGTGCTACCCTTGCATCTTCTGCACGAGATCCAACAACTGCATCTGCGTTGGAGTCTGCAACGAAGTCTTCAAATGCGTTTGGCTCCTGCACGGTTTCACCTGTTGCTTCCTCTAGGATAGCAACGATGTCTGCCTTCTTAGTTGCACTCTGCAACTTGATCTTGTTTTCCTTAGCGTATGTCCGTAGTGCCTTGATAGACATATCATTAAAATTCATAGTTTTCTCCTTCACTACTATTGTGTCTATTATACCACAAATGCTTGAAGGGGGAGGGCCGAAACCCTCCCCCTACAAATGTGCGTGTTTCCCTTATGGTGCTGGGACAATTGGTGTTGCGAGGTAAGAAACTGCGTTGAGTTCCTCCCAGGCGACACCGAAACGCATGAACACGGTGTACTCAATGGTGTCCTTTTTAGCAACATATTCACGGTTGACCGTGATATCCCGCTGGATACCCCAGATACGGTTTTGTGGATAAGTAAGTTCCACACGATTTTCTGGGAAGTAAGGAACCTCAAGAACTGGAACACCAAGAACACGAGTAGCCTGTGGGCCACCGAACTCCTGTGCTGCACCTCCGAGGTATGCATTTGCATACTCGTAGGAAGCAGGCCATGCACCTGTGTTGGTGCCTGTTCCATTCTGCTTTACGATCTGAGCAAAGGTATCGCTACCTGCGTAGAAACGTAGACCGTTCTTGATTGCACGGTACTTGCGTGGCATTGCTAGGATGATCTCCTGCATAACGCCTGGACTAAAGTCTGGTCCACAAATACCTGGTGGGCATGGTGCTGGGGTTCCGTCATACTCGTTAGAACCACCACCATCATTGACAAAGCGATCATATGTTCCTACTGCACCGCTTGTATCGGTTGCGTAAGCAAACTGGCTTAGTTCTGTGCCTGCATCAGCAAATACAGGTGGGACAGCGGCGTGAGAGCCTTCGTCTACCTGCACACAGAAACCATCCATGATCTTGAGGAAGTTGGCATCAATACCTGTTTCGGTTGTGCCCATGTCACCATTAATGGCGAGATCCTCAATGTCATTGGCAAATGCTGCTGTCATCAAGCGAACTAGGTGGTCTTCTAGTGCTGCACCTTCGATGTTATCTTCAAGTGCCTCAGTTGAAACCTCCCAGTCTAGACGCAACTTCTTGGTAGATAGATCCACCTTAGAGAAAGTTGCACCAGCATTCTTGTAAGTGCCGTCAGCCTGTGCTGCTGCACGAACAACACGCTCACCAACGTTAACCTTCTCAAGTTCCATTGTGTTTGCACGCATTGTAATGCGACGACCGTCCTTTGCTAGAACGGTACCGTCCCAAACGTAATCAATGAATGAGCGGGACTGCTCTGGGTTGAGAATGCCACCTCCTGCCTGGCCTGATGGGGCAATTGCAAGTTGTGGATTGTCTGAGCCTAGGAATAGGTCATCGGACTGACCGAGGTTGCCATAGTTCTGGGCATTACCATCGTTCATGCGACCAACGCCGCCAACTGCGTGAACACCAGAAGCGTGACCAATCCAAGCGTCACCTGGCTCTGCGGGGACACCACCATCGGTAGCACCGCCGCCGACGGGTGCCTGCTGTCCAGCAGGATCAATTGCTGCACCCTCCCAAACGGTTGTCTTCTCAACAGAAGCAGTTTCTTCTGTTTTCTTTTCGTCTGACATAATTCTTTTCACCTCCGTAATTTTTCCTGTAATTTAGAATAGGTCGGACTTCTTGAGGAAACGTCCACCCCATAGTGATTTCTCAGCCATTTCTGGCTGAACCTGCATGATTTCTCCAAAATCAGCAGACTTGCGGAAAGCAGTTTCTTTTTCTACTGCGTCAACACGCTTTCCAAACTCTTGATCTGTTGCCTTTAGTGAAGTAAACTCGCTGTTAAGATGTGCAAC
>WLWH01002079.1_pt1 | contig 11794 bp, 21 predicted proteins | sample 6712741 | NCBI WGS metagenome assembly WLWH01 (sample SAMN12718694, study PRJNA515312) | sponge metagenome | isolation source: marine sponge | host: Mycale hentscheli | place: New Zealand: South Island, Marlborough, Capsize Point | collected 2003-05-01 | reverse complement strand
TATTTACAGCAAATTTAACATTAACATTACCAGCATCACCTTCAAATGGGGATTCAATAAAAATTAGTAACTTGTCAGGTGTTGCAACATGTGTACTTGCAAGAAACGGAAGTTTAATAATGGGTAGTGCAACAGATTTAACATTAGATAATGCAACCGCAAGTTTTGAAATAATATATTCAGGAACAACAAAAGGTTGGGTAATTATAGGACAATAATAAAATAAATAAATAAATAAATTATGAGTAATTTTTCAGATCTTTTTCCTGCAGGTGGTGGAGGTGGTATTGGGCAAACAATAACAGTAGGAGATTATAGTTATCCTAATGCACAGAGTTTAGCTACTTTTACAAGTAATAAACTTACAATTTTTGCTAGTAGTAATGGTAGCGGTACGGGTGAAAGTAATTTAAACATTCAAATGTCTAGCTTAACTCAACCGGCTGGAACAATGTATGTAAAAAGAATGGCTACGGCGGATACTTATGAAACTGTTGCGGATATTACAAACTCTACTAATGGAGGTGGTTGCTATGCAATATTAGGTTTTTGTGGAGATAACAACACAGGAGCAAATAAAAACTGGACAGCTAGAATAACATTAGATGGGGGAACAGCTACAGAATATGCTTATACTCCAGTACCATATTCAGATACAAGACGTAATTTTGTAGCTATGGGGCAAGCTTGGCTTATGGCAAGTTGTTATGACAATAGCTATCCAATCATTCTTTCATCTAGAACTCAAATGATTACTGGTGATGGAGCACGTGGTTTATATAATTATTATGATGCTACAACAGGTGGATATACTAATCAAAATCATTGGAATAATTCAGGTATAAAATGCAATTTTGATATGATAGATGCAGGTACTGCTTCTATGCAGGGATTGCCTTATTTACATTTTACCACTTCTTTAAAAATTGAAATGAAACTTCAAAACACCACAGTAATGAGTAATGCATATGCGGGAGCATCAATATTAGAATTTTAATTAATGGCATTAACACAAATACCTCCAGTTATGATTGACGGAGAACTTGGTCTTAATTGGCAAAGTTCTGTAGAAACATCAAGCTTTACAGCAGCAACTGGTAAGGGTTATTTTGTTAATACTACAAACGCTGGTATTACTGTTACAATGCCTTCATCACCTATTATAGGTGATTCCATAGGTATTATAGATTATGCAGGAACTGCATCTACTAATAAAATTATTTTAACTAGTTCTAATAACATAGAAGGTGCCAGTGCGGCAAAAGTAGTAAATTATACTAGAGGAGCTATACGTATTTCATATTCTGATGCAACTCAAGGCTGGGTAGTTTCAGCTGCTGCTAATGAGGGCACGTCAGCATTAAATCCTAATACAAGTGAAGTTGATTTTTTAGTTGTTGCTGGAGGTGGCGGAGGTGGCCAAGACAATGGTGGTGGTGGTGGTGGTGCCGGTGGATTAAGAACTTCATTTGGAACATCTTCTGGCGGAGGAACATCTAATGAATCTAAAATTGCTTTATCACCAGGAACAACATATACAATAACAGTAGGACCTGGTGGAGGTGCTCAAACTTCGGGTACTAATTCATCTATAGTAGGTGGAAGTATTTCAGTAATATCAACAGGTGGCGGTCGCGCAGGCGGTCAAGGTGTTGGAAATGATGGTGCTGATGGCGGATCTGGTGGTGGTGCAACTCCATTTGGAAGTGGAGGTGCAGCTGTAACTTCCCCGGTCACTCAAGGTTATGCTGGAGCAAATGGTCTTACAGGAAGCTCTAATCCTTATGACGATGGTGGTGGCGGTGGCGGTGGCGCAGGTGATGTAGGTCAAACAGTTACGCCTAATAAATATGACTGGTTTGGTGCAGGTCCTGGTTTAGCTGTTTCTATTACAGGAACTTCAATAACTTATGCTACAGGTGGCAACGGAACACCTAGATACCCTGATTTACCGGCAGGAGGTGCAACTCCGGGAGCTCCTAATACGGGAGACGGTGGAGATGGAGCAGGAAGGGGTGGATCTTATGCAGCTGCAGGAGGTTCGGGTATTGTTGTTTTAAGAATGCAAACGGCTAATTATTCAGGAACTACAACAGGTACAGTAACAATTGATCAATCAACAGTTTCGGGAGTAACAATTTTAAAATTTACCGGAAACGGTAGTTATACACATTAATATGGCATTAACAAAAGTAACAAAAGAACTTATACAAGGCGGTTTAGGAATAGATTGGCAGGCAGCAATTAAAACAGGTAATTTTCAATCTGTAGCATCGCAAGGCTATTTTGTTAATACAACTTCTAATGAAGTAATTGTAACAATGCCTCCCTCCCCAGCTATTGGAGACATAGTAGAAATAGTAGATTATGCAGGTACCGCACAAACTAATAATATAAAAATAACTGCTCAAGCTAATATAAATGGATCTGCAAATGATGTTAAAATAGATTACCAGAGAGGTGCTGTAAGTATTATATATTCTGGAACAGCTCAAGGTTGGCTAGCAGAATATGCTGCTAACGATGGTACTAATGCATTAGTAGATGCCCCACCCGCTTTTACTACGAATTACTTAGTATTAGCAGGTGGCGGCGCTGGTGGTAGAGCTACTGCTGGTGGAATAGGTTCTGGTGGTGGTGGTGCCGGTGGATTTAGAAGTTCTCTTAGCCCTACAGGTGGCGGAGGATCTGCGGAAACAGCATTACAATTAAACCTAGGAACAAGTTACTCTGTTACTGTAGGTAGTGGTGGTACTGGACCTACAAGTGGAAACACTTCAGGACCAAATGGTAATAATTCAGTTTTTTCAACTATAACATCAATTGGTGGTGGTGGTGGTGCTACTAATAATACAGGTGGAGGTTTTCCAGCTGGTGGTAATGGTGGTTCTGGAGGTGGTACATATCAAGGTACTATAGGCGCTGGTACAAATACTACTAATGGTGATACTACTAATCAAGGTTTTGATGGAGGTTTATCTTCAAGTGGTTCATCAGGTGGTGGTGGTGGAGGTGCCGGCGGTGTTGGTGCCAATAGTCACTATACTACTCCTACTTTAGGTAATGGTGGTTTGGGTCTTCAAAATTCTATAACCGGTTCACTAGTAACATATGCCGGCGGTGGTGGAGGTGGTCAATATGGCTCCGAAGCAGGAGGTCCCGGCTCTGGTGGTTCAAGTGTAGGAGGTGATGGCGGATCTGGAGGCGGTGGCGCTGGCGGTAATGGAATTATATCCACTGGTAGCGGTGGAGGTGGCTCTGGAGATGGCGGAAATGCTGGTTCTGGTAGTTCTGGAATAGTAATTCTACGTTATGCAACAGCTGATGTAACTAGTTATTCAACAACAGGTAATTTAAATTCTTCATCTAATCCTACTTTTCCAGTATCAAATTTAGCTTTTTATACTTTAAATAATAATGTATCAGATTCAAGTGGTAACAATAATAACGGAATTGCATATAATTTAAATGCTTATACCACTGGTGTATTTGGTAATGCTGCAAGTTTTAATGGAACTAGTAGTTATGTTGAATTACCTAATAATTTAGTAAATAATAATGATTTTACAGTTTCTTTTTGGATAAATCCATCCGCTTTTGGAGCGTGGGATACTATTTTTGGAGCATATGCTAATGATGGCCTTAATAAAGGATTTCAAATATCTTTAAATAATGGAGCTATTACTTTTTTAAGTTATTCAAGTAATGGAAATATGAATTTTGCGTCGAGTTTAATAAGCATAAATACTTGGTGGCATGTAGTAGTTACATATAATGCTTTAGATTGTGTAATATATCTTAATGGTGTAGCAAACAATAATTCAACTCCTCCAGGAAATAGAGTATATACAGCTTCAAATCCATATACGTTAGGTGCTGCTAATGATGTAGGTTCAATTGTTGGTCATTTTCCTGGCTTAATAGATCAAGTAAGAGTGTTTACTACAGCTTTAACAGCTACTCAAGCAGCATCACTTTATAATGAAGGAACAATAACAACAAGTACAGACGGAACAAATTCTATATTACAATTTACAGGAGGAACAGGAACAATAACATTTAGTTAAAAAACAATAAAATGGCAGGAACATTAGTAGAATCAACAAATGTAGATTCATCAATCATAAAAACAATAACATTAACACAAGCAGCATATGATGCACTAGGATCTTATGATGCAACCACAATATACATAACAACATAAAATATAAATAATGGCAATATATTTAGGAGCAACAGAATTATCAACCGGAGGCGGCGGTGGCGGTGGCGGCGGCTTTACAAAAGAATATAATTTAAGAGGTAATATTAGAAACGGAAGAGTTTATCCTTTTGGATATACAGGTGGCAATACAGCTATTGTTATTGACCAAAGTAATGCAACATCTTTAGCTATTGGATCTAAATGTACTCTTTGGTTTAATTCTCCTGTTACAGACGGTCCTTATATTATACAAAAAACAGGTAGTTCTGGAGGAAATTACAACAATTTTGATTTTGTGAGTACTCCACCGAGTACTTCACATGGTAATAATACTATTACTATTTGTAATATTAATACAGATGTAGTAGTTAATCCAGCTACAGATTTAGGTTTAGTAGATGGTGCTTCAATTGGTTATTTTATGATTGGAGGAGGAGCAAGCGGATATGATTCTCAAAATCAATCTACTAATGCCGGTGGTGGTGGCAATGGAGGAAGATTTAGGAGTGGAACATTAACTATAGCTACAGCATCAACAGATTTAGTACTAACATGTGGTAATGGTGGTGGGAGATCTCTTGCTGAAGGTGATTCTACAATTGTTTATGGAGCCACTACTCTTTCAACTTCCGGTTTTGCTTTTGGAAAAGGAGCATTCCGAACAGCAGGATATGGTTCATCTTCATGGCGTTTAGCTGAAGGTTTTCAAGGAATTAACGGCTACGGAATGGGAGGAGGAGCTGGTAATAATATATATGATGTAGGAGGTGTAGGGCCTGATTTTCCTCAAGGTTATGGTACTGGTGGATCTTGTACTACATCAACATCATTTACTAATTTTGCTGGTGGTGCCGGGTCAGTAATTTTATATTACTAAAAAATAAAAAAAACAAGTAATAATATATTATAAACCAATATGCTAAAGAAAGCTTACCTTTGGCATTATAATAATTTGTGTAAGCTAAAAAACCAATACCAAAATGACACTATATTACCGGACTAATACGTGGAATAGTCAACCACAAATTTCAGAAGAAACCAAAAACCTTTGGAGGCACATCGCTGATAAAGAAAATTGGCGTATAACCCAATTACCAAACGGATTTTTTCAAACTGAATATCAGGATCTTAAAATAGATACCGATTGGAATGATGTAACGAGAAGAGAAACATTAGAAGGAGCTGAGGCTGCTATTGATGCTTCAATTGAATATTACAAAAAGAAAATTGGTTATCTTGAAGGACCTAAAGTTGTAAAAACTTTCAAATAAATATTACTAATCAAATTTAATTAAATTATGTCAGACGCAATCGTCAAAAACCTTAGCTTTGGAGATGAAGCTAGGGAAAAAGTATTTGAAGGTATAAATAAACTCACTAATGCTGTCAGCTCTACATTAGGGGCTGGCGGTAAGTGTGTAATGCTGGAAGATGGAGCAGGTAAACCTGTTATAACAAAAGATGGAGTAACTGTAGCAGATAGTATTATACTATTAGATCCAGTTGAAAATATGGGAGCAACACTTTTAAAAGAAGCTGCTCGTAAAACAGTTAAAGAAGCCGGAGACGGAACAACAACCGCCACAGTATTAGCTCATGCGATACTTTCTGAAGCATCTAAAATAGATAAAAGTATAAGTATAAGAGATGTAAGATTAGGAATTGAATCTGCTCTTAAAAAGACTTTAAAATATTTAGATAAAATTAAAGTTCCGGTTAAAGGAAACATGATTGATCAAATAGCTACAATATCTACTAATAATGATTCAAATCTTGGTAAAATAATTGGTGATGCTTTTAGAGCAGTAGATGAAACAGGTGTAGTAATGATGGAAATGTCATCACTTGCGGAAACAGAAATTGAAATTGTAGATGGTGTTCAATATGAAAAAGGATTAACTAATTCACATTTTGTAACAAGCAAAGAAAAAAGAGCAGCTGAACTTGAAAACCCTGAAGTTTTATTAATTGAATCACCAGTTGAAAACATAAGACAAATACAAAGTGTATTAGAATATGTTATAAAAAATAATAAACCTTTACTTATAATAGCAGATATTGAACAGCCTGTTATATCAGCTTTAGCAATGAATAAAGTAAAAGGTAATATAAAAGTAAATGTTATTAATGCTCCAACGTATGGAATAACTAAAAAAGAAATGTTAACTGATTTAGCTATGTTAACAGGAGCAACAATAATTAATGAAGATTTAGGTGACGATTTAGATTTTATTAAACCAGAGTTTTTGGGTACATGCTTAAAAAGTATTACAACAGACGAAGAAACTATAATACAAGTTTCTGAACCATCTGAAGAAGTTTTAAAATCTATTAAACAAATAAAAAAAGATTTAAATAAAAATAAGCCGCCCGCCGAAATAATTAGATTAGAAAAGCGTTTGGCTCGTTTATCAGCTAAAATTGCAATAGTAAAAGTAGGTGCTAATTCAGATATAGAATTAAAAGAAAAATCAGATAGAGTTGAAGATGCAATATGTGCAACTAAAGCTGCAATCAAAGAAGGAATTGTTCCCGGGGGAGGCATAGCATTACACAATGCTGCTGATTCAATTAAAAACCCGTCAACACCTGAAACAATACTTACTAATGCAATTAAATATCCGTATAAAACGATATTAAGTAATGCTGGTATTAAATATGGTCCATTTTTAGGCGAAGGAATTGGAATTAATGTAATAACAGGCAAAAGTTGTAATCTTATTAAAAGTGGTATTATAGATCCACTATTAGTTACAAAAAGTGCATTATCAAATGCAGTATCAGTTGCAACTACAATATTATCTACAGATTGTGTAATCAATAATTTAAGAGTTGATGAAGGCAATAGGTAGAAATTTAATAATAAATAAAACAGCTAAAGAAATATCTAAAACAGAAGGTGGTTTGCTTTTAGCAGATGCTCATAAAGATGATGTAAGATATATAGAAGCAGAAGTCGTATCAGTAGGTGATGAAGTTGAAGGCATAAAACAAAAAGATAAAATATATTTTGATAAACATGCTGGTCATATTATAGAAATAAATAAAACAGCTTACCACGTTATAAAGTCTTCTGATATAGTTGTTGTATTATGAAAAGATTAGAAGCAAGTTATTTAAGAGATATAAACTTGCTTAAACATTATAGAATTATTAGAAAATGGGCTTGCCGTAATAATAATTTAAACGATGCTGATTTAGAGCTGTTAATTTATTTTGATTGCACTAAACATTTTACAAAACAAGATTATAAAATAGGTACGTACGCTTACAGCTGGGATAACAAGCGCTGGAACAGGTTATTGAAAGAGGGTTGGATTGAAGTATGGAGACGTCGGAATCAAACTACTCAAAAATTTAATATATACAAAGTTTCATTTAAGTGCAAACAGCTAATAAGTAGGATGTACCGTATTATGTTAGGAACAGAAGATATTCCTAGTAGTGAAAAACGAAATTCTATTATGAGAGGAAAAACTTATACAGATACCGTTTTGCAAACTGCAATTAAAAATGTAAATAATGATAAAAACAGATAACATGAAAAAAGAGGAATCAGCATTTAGCTATTTAGGTGCAGTAGACCAAATGGGAACAACATTACCTTCCGCTGACTTACAAGGGATAACTCCTATTCCTGGACAGGCTAGTGTAGGACCAGCAATGCCCCCTTCTCCATTTAGCCCTAGAGAAATGCAAACAGGTGCTCAAATATTTGGGCAACCAATACCTAATTCATTTGATAGACAAATACCAACAACAAATTTAAACAACACGCAATGAAAGAAGATAAAGCATACAATGCAGCATCAAAAAATAAAAAAATAGGAATAGTAGGTGAATCACATATATGGGATGGTCCATTAAGCCAAGATAATAGGCAGCATGCACCCGGTTCTAGTAGTGGTATTAATGGAATGGAAATTTCTAAATATCCTACAAAAACATATCCTGCAGGTACACCTATTACTTCAATAGCTCAAGCTAATAAAGGAGGAGATGCAAATGCCCTTAAGTCTGTAAAAAGATATACAGGTAATGCTAAATTTTAAATCGACAATGACGGATTTGAAGCTTTACATTATAAATGGTGCATCGCTGATGGTTTCATTAATGAGCATCGACGCATATTTAAAAATAACTTTATTGCTTTTAACAATTGGTTATACTATTCATAAGTGGTATATTTTGAGTAAAAGCGCTAAAAAATAAGTAATATGAAAAGTAAGTATATTAGCGAACATATAACTTACAGTGAATCTATAAAATCCTCAACCGCAATACGAAAAGGTATTGAAAATATACCAACAGAATATCAAATGCAAAACATGAGCCAAGTAGCTGATAAAGTATTTGAACCACTACGCGAATGGGTTGGAGGACCAATTAAAGTAACTTCGTTTTTTCGCTGTGAAGAATTAAATAAAGCAATAGGAGGAAGTTCCCGATCGCAACATTGTGAAGGAAGAGCTATTGATGTTGATGATATATATAATTATAAATCAAATGCTGAAATGTTTCATTTTATAAAAGACACTTTAGATTTTGATCAATTAATATGGGAATATGGAGATTCTCATAACCCTGATTGGGTACATTTTAGTTTTATATCTGAAATGGAAAATAGAAAAAGAGTATTACAAGCCTTTAGAACTAAAGGCAAGACACAATATAAAATAATATAATGCCATACGTACAAACAAATTCACCATTCCTTAAAAAATCAAAGCCACCTGCTCCTTCAAAAAAGAAGTCATTAGGCTATTATAATAAAGCTAAGTCTACAGGTACAGGAGCTGCGGCTGGAGGAGGAATGTCTGAAAAAGGCGTTAAAAAATATAAAAGAGATAATCCAGGTAGCAAACTGCAAACGGCAGTTACTAAAGATCCTAAAAAACTTAAAAAAGGAAGTAAAGCTTGGAAAAGACGTAAATCATTTTGTGCTAGATCTAAAGGGTGGAAATCTGAAAGAGGTCGTGCTGCGAGACGTCGATGGAACTGCTAAAACAAATATTATGAAAAAATTTCCACAAATAAAAAAAGCAAATAGGGGTAAATTTACAACTTGGGCAAAAGCTAATGGTTTTAAAGATGCGTGTTCTGCTGCTACAGCAGTAATGAAAGCAAAAAAAGGAAAGTATAGTAAAGATGTTAGGGAAATGGCAAACTATGCAAATAACTTTGGTTGCAAAAAATAATTAATAATTAAAATTAAACAAATGGGAACTAAAATAACTAAAGGCAATGTACGTGCCGCAATGCGAGATGATAAAGCTCACATTGATTATTTAAAAAGAGATGTGCTTGATGATCAGCGCAAAGGTGGTAAATATAAAGATATTAATCAAACAGCCGATGAAAAACATATTTCAAAATTAGCGGGTGACATAAAGCATGATCACACATTTTTAACCAAGCATATGCATAAATTTTAATATTATGAAAAAAATGGGATATAATCAAGGAAAACACCCTTTAAGCATGAAGGGCGTAACAGATAACAATAAATTTGGAACGCCTTTAGAAGGTAATGCTTTTGGTGGAAAAATGGCAGAAAATATTGCTAAAGGAATGAGTAAAAAACAAGCAGCAGAACAAGCTGCAGCAGATTTAAAAGATATGCCAATTGATGATAGGGGTTCTGCCCTTGCAAATCTTAATAAAGGTTATGGATCAAAAATGGGTAAACCAATGGTTGGTAAAGGATCACCTGCTACAAATTTAAATAAAGGCTATGGATCAAAAATTGGTAAACCTGCTAATTCAAAAAAATAATTAAATGCAATCAAAAGGATTTGGTGATACTGTAGAAAAAATTACAAAAGCTACAGGAATTAAAACTATAGTAGATAGAGTTTCTGAAGGTTTAAATATACCTTGTGGATGCAGCCACAGAAAAGAAGCATTAAATAAAATGTTCCCATATAAACAACAACAAAAAAGTGGCATTCAGTTTAAATAATCCTCCATATACTATTGATAACACTCCTATCTATAATGTAGATTTAGGTGAGGGTGTTTTAGGTAAGGCTAATCGTAATGGAAGTATTTTAGTTAATAAAGATATTACTAATAAAAAACAGCTAAAAAGCGTTATAAACCACGAGCAAGTTCATTTAGATCAAATGCGTCGTGGTGATTTAGATTATAATGATTCAATAGTATTTTGGAAAGGTAAAAAATACCCACGTGCAACAATGAAAGAAGGTGCTTCAAATCTACCGTGGGAAAAAGAAGCGTATAATAAAACAACTTAATATAAACAAAATGAATAAAGATTTAAAATATATGCCTATTGATAATAGAGCTACCTCAAACGGAACTCCATTTAGAAATAACGCAATTAAAAAAATGGAGTCTAGTGCTTTGTTTAATCATATAGATGGACATCCAAAACCAAAAGTAGATGAATTTGGTAATCCAATCCCTAAAGGCTTTAAATCTGATATTAAAGGCGAAACGGGAGGATCAGCTCGTACATTAGAATCACTAAAAAAAGAATTTGAAACAAAAATGTCGGGTAGACAATCAACGCCATCCAAATCTGGTCCTGATCGATTAACTCAATTTCAAGCTCAAAAATCCGCAGATGCTTTTAATAGATTAACTAGAACAGATCCAGGTCAAGCTAAAAGAATTTCAAGTATTGCTAAAAAAAGAGGAATGCAATCAGGAGATATTTCTAAAATGAATAGACTACAGGAGATTAGAATAAAAAGAATGAATATAGGAGGCTCAGCAAAAAAATAAATTATGTGGCAAGTATTGCTTGGATTATTAAAAGGTGGGCGTGGAGGTAAAACTCCAATAGGTAATTTAGCTTGGGATATAAGAGAGGCAATAAAAGGTAAAGAGTTAGATCCTAATGAATTAATATCTTTACAAACTAAAATAAATGAAATTGAAGCGGGTCATCGTAGTATATTTGTTGCTGGCTGGCGACCATTTATTGGATGGATTTGCGGAATTGCTTTAGCATATAATTTTATTGTTCGTGATTTGTTTATATGGATATTAAAGCCTATAGATATTCCACCTGCTTTACAAATGGAACATTTAATGACAGTTTTATTAGGCATGCTTGGTCTTGGTGGCCTACGAACTTTTGAAAAAATAAAAGACAAAACAAAATAAAATAATTATATTTACAAATAACAATTAAATTTAATAAAATGAAAAAAGTAGAAACAACATCTATATCTACAGAAGAATTAGAAAAAATTCAAAAACAACAAGAAACCTTAAGTGATACTATAAAAGCTATAGGGCAGTTAGAATCTCAAAAACATGCATTATTGCATCAACAAGCTGGGCTTAGCCAAGAAATTGAAGAATTTAAACAAGAGCTTGAAACTAAATACGGTAGAATAAGAATTAATATCGAAGATGGTTCTTATACTGAAATACCTGAAGAAGAAAACAAGGAATAATAATGTCTTCTATTATTAGAAAAATAAGTATTGGAGCTGATTATAAAAATGAAGCTATGCATTATGCTATAGGTCAACAAGTTTATGGAGGCCATGAAATAGCTTATATTTTATTTGAAGATCAAGATAGTTCATATAATATTCATATTAAAAAAAATAA
>WLWH01002076.1_pt1 | contig 11804 bp, 10 predicted proteins | sample 6712741 | NCBI WGS metagenome assembly WLWH01 (sample SAMN12718694, study PRJNA515312) | sponge metagenome | isolation source: marine sponge | host: Mycale hentscheli | place: New Zealand: South Island, Marlborough, Capsize Point | collected 2003-05-01 | reverse complement strand
GGTAGTGACTTGAGTAAATTTGTCGCTTTACTACATCAAAGAGAGGTCGATTCAGTACTCAATGAACCGACACAACTGGATGTTGCGGGCGTTGCGGCCTGGCTCGAAACAACGAAACAAGACGACACCAAAACACCGAAACAGTAACCGTGTTTCGCCAAATCCCCGTGTTGCATTTACAGCATCTACGAGTGTGCATTGCTGGGATTCCAGCATAGACCCAGATTGCTGCATATGTGTCATGGCCATGCTGCATTTGCACAAAAGGCTTGAATTGCTGTATATGCAGTACCAGGCCAATTGCTGCATTTGCGTCACGTAGTGATTGCTTTGCTAGGTTTGCAGCATCCCAGATTGTATTGCTGCGTTTGCGTCATTGCTGCATCTGCACATATTGCGTTTGCAGCACCCCAGACCTCCGAACTACTCATGCTGCATTTGTAACATTATCGTTAGGCGGGTTATGGTTATGGGGGTACAGGCTGCTAATTCAAAGGACAAAATAATAGCCGATAGAATACAGTGACTCTATCGGCTATAGTGATTATGCAATGATTAAATGGTATGCAATGATTAACAGTGAAAATATAAAGCATGTTATCATGTAGTATTTTACAAATTGTTCATTCATGGTATGTTCCTTTTGTGGTAGGTTGTTAGGTTATATCGCCAGTGTGGAATGGTAGGGGGTTGTATACGGTTCAACACAAACCCTTTTGTGTTATAGTATACAGAACCACCGAACGGACCACACGCACGATTAACCGGCTACCACGTACAAGGTTTTACATGTGCCTCGATACAAACATCTTGCATACACTGGGCAATTGCTGTATTCTATTATCAAGTATCTTGTATGATACACCTTATACGGGGTATTTTGTTCTTTTGCGATATGATTAAAAATGTTCTTGGGTGGTGTATTGGGACTTATTACATCACCCTTTTTAACCTACCATAGGACCATAATATGGACTCTATACAAAACCAGATAGCAAGGGTATTCAGCGACCCTTTCCAGTTCATCCAGCGCCTTAACATAGTGGATAAGTCTGGTAGGGTTGTACCGTTAGAACTCAATGCTGAACAGATAGAGATAATCAATGCATTAGAAGAGGGTAGAGATACACTAGTCCTTAAGCCTAGACAGATAGGGTCTAGTACGGTTGTATGTGCTTACATGTTCTGGAAAGCCTATACAGCAACAACACCACTAACATTAATAATACTGTCCTATAAGATTGCGAGTAGTAAGCACTTGCTACATATCCATAAAAGGTTTTATCAGTACTTACCTGAGGGATTGAAGAGACCATTAGAGACAGACAATACAACAGAACTAGCCTTTAAAGGTGGAGGGCGTGTTATAGCGGCTGCAGCAACACAGGCAGGTGGATTAAGGTCCCAGACTTGTAGCATGTTGCATATATCAGAGTATGCCTTTGCAGAGAATCCAGAAGAGCTTAAGGCTACAGCAATCAGTGCCTTGAATGATGGACAATTGGTGATAGAGAGTACAGCTAACTATTACAATGATGCATTATGGAAAGAGGTACATAAACATCAGATAGGTGAAGCGGATTGGAACTACTTGTTTTTCCCTTGGTTTAGTCATGCTGAGTATTGTATGGATGACATACCGATAAGTCTAACAGATGAGGAGACTAGGTTACAAGAAGAGTTTGGACTTACATTGGGTCAGTTTGCATGGAGAAGGGAGAAGATAAGTAAGTTAGGTTGGGAGAAGTTTGTACGAGAGTATCCGATGACCTTGGATGAAGCGTATCGTATAAGTGGGAATACATATTTTACGTATGATGATTTTGAGCATGTAGATGTAGTAACAGTGAATCCAACTGAGTGGGTAACGTTTGAGGAGCCAACAGCAGACGATACGTATGCGATAGGTGTAGATGTTAGTGGTGGTGTAGGTAGGGATTATGCTGTGGTGTTTTGTGTAAGTAGGATGACGTTACAGCCTGTTTGTATATACCGTTCGAATACAGTTAGTCCTATTCAACTAGCAGATTACATCTATGATATGAGTGTGACATACAACAATGCATTGACATTGGTAGAGAGTAACAACTATGGCCTGGCAACGATACAGGAACTGGTGCACCAGGGGTTCCATAGGTTTTGGAAGGATGCGCATACGGGTAAGGACTTTCTGACGACGAGTAGAAGTAAGCCGTTGTTGTTTGAGAACTTGAAGAAGGGTATACAGCAAGGTGCGATACGGTTGATAGACAATGTAACGATGACAGAGTTGCGTAGTATCACAGTAGACGAGAAGGGTATACTTCGGTTTGGAGAGGATGTAGAGAGCCATTGTGATAGTGCTATGGCGATGGCATTGGCGTATTGGTGTTTGAACAGTGTGAAGATAAAGCAGAGTGCATTTTTGCCCGAATGGATTATAAGTCAGAAGGCGGACCGGTCATTGAGGACCAGTGGTGTGAGTCCACATTTGCATAGGAGGTATTGATGGATGGTAAGCCATTGGCGATATGTGGTATATGTGGTTGTGACCCATGTGACTGTCATGGTGTTGTAAAGGTGGATATGGTAATGTTGACGTATAAGATAGGTGACAAGTCATTTACGTTGCACTTGCCAAAGCGACTGGTAAAGCAATACAAGAGTCTGTACAATGAACTTGAAGTAATGAATGCAGATGGTAGTGTAGTAGTGTATAGTAGTGGTGTTGTTGTTACGGAGAAAAGCAATGAGAACCAATAAAGAGTCAGTAGCGTTGATACGTACAGTGTTGGATGAACACAACCATTTCTGGGATGATCAACGTGCTGAGATGAAGAGGTACCGAGATGTATACGAGAATCGTTTTTGGCAGTCTGAATACATGGACGATACAATGGTCCGAGTGGAAACAGCCGACTGCTTCAGTTACGTTGAAGGTTTTATTGCTAGCTTGTTTTCTCGCAATCCTGCTGTGGTTGTTGCGAAGGATGCATCAATCATAGAAGGAAATGCAAAGATGGCGCAGGCTGTTGTCAATCGTTTTTTGTTTGACAAGCGTGAGCAACTGGAGATTGCATCGAGACTTGCTCTTATTTATCCTGCTTCATTCCTCAAACTATCCCCTACGGATAGCACGGATATGCTTGAGAAAGTATCCATCCGTGCGATTCCGTGCTGGGAAGTGATAGTGGACATGGATGCTTGTGCATGGGATGAGCAGAGGTTCATGGCGCATGTGTATTACTTGCCGATGCCAGAGGTAAGAGAGCGGTTTGGGTCTAAGAAGTTTACACCGATACCAAAGGTGGATTACTTTACACCACAAGAAAAGTATACGGGTGTGAGTGAAGACTTGCCGGATGATTACTTGTATGTGCAGATAGTAGAGTTCTATGACCTGGCATATGACAAACTGTACTTTTGGTCGCCAAACTACCGTGATGGTGGTGAACTCTTGGAGAAGAGTGAGATACCTGTACGGACGTATGATGACAGACCGATGAGTCCATTGTGTCCATTGTACTACGCACGCAAGCCAGAGAAGCCAATGTGTGGATTGTCGGCAGTGTCTAGGGTGTACGACCAGTTCTACGAGAAGAACATACTTCGTACGTATTGGGCAAACAGTGTCAGAAGAGACAGTAGACAGTACTTGTACAAGGAAGGTTCACTCGATGAAGAATCTTTGGCAAAGATAACTGCAGGTGTTGACGGTGCAATGATACCGGTTGACGAACCTGTACTCGATGGGATTATTCGTGCTGTAGGTGTAGAGCCATTGTCGGGGAACTTCGATAGATACCTTGGCTATATTGAGCAAGACATAAACCGTGGCAGCATCTTGGCACCGTTTAGTCGAGGGGAAGCGACAAAGGCAACGGCTACTGAGGTGACTGCCCTTGCTCAGTATTCCGCATCGGAGATTGGTAAGTTGGCACGTGAGAGGGACAATGCGATTGAACTGATTGCGCTTGCATACTTACGTATCGTATCTTTACTTGCTGAAGACAAAGACCAAGCTGTGATTGAAGTAGAAGGATTACCTAAGGTGATCACCGTACAGGATTTGGATGCCAAGTTTAAGATTGTGGCACTTGACCAGTCAAGCACACCACTGTCTGAAGCACTGAAGAGAAACAACCTTGTCCAGTTGCTACCTGTGCTTACTCAGTTGGGTGTACCTGCTGGCAAGATTAAAGAGGAACTGATACGCATCTATGACTTACCAGAGTCATTTATGGAAGAACCTCCTGCACCACCAGCACCACCACAAGGAATGGGAGGTCCTGCACCGCAAGAGATGCAGACCACACCAGGCGAGATAGGTGCACAAGGTGAACTACCATCTGCTCAACTCGCTCAAATGCTGAACCAACAGAGATAACCATGCCACTATATACCTACCAATGCCAAGTATGTTCCAAAGTCCATGAAGAACTTATATTTTTTAGTGACTATGAAAATGACAACATCCCACAAGTATGTGGTGGTGATACGTATGAGCAAGGATGTGGTGGTGATTTGTATCGGGTACTAAGAGCACCTGGTAGTCACAGTAGTTGGGCTGGCACTGGTAAGCATGGTGTCAATGGGTACTTCTCGAAGGCATTGGGTAAGCATGTTGCCAACAAGCACACTGAGCAGAAGATTATGGAATCTAGAGGGTTTGTATGTGAAGCAGACTTGCCAAAGGACCGTTGGGATACAGCTGTCGAGACACAGAAACGCAGAGTAGCCAATCAAGATAAAAACATAGAAACCTACACGGAGGCTCTCAAAAGTGGTAAGACAAAAGAAGAAGCCGTGGTGGAAGCATTTACTGCACATGATGCAGTCAGTGGTAAACTGGATGAAACATGGGGGAAGAAAGATGAATGAAGAAATGTTAGACGCTGAAATAGGCGCAGCAGAACAAGAAGAGGAAGTTGCATTTGCACAGATGGCACCACGTGGTCGATTCAGTGCCAAGGCACTTAACAACTTGGTCAAAGCAACCAATCGCTTGTTGCCAAAGTTTGGTCAGACACCTGACTATCCAGAGTTTGGTGGTGAAGTTACAGAGTTTCCAACAGACTTTGTACGTGTACTAGCCATGTTTCAAGGTGCCACTGATGATGCTGTAGAGCAGGGTATTGTAGACGACGAGTTTGCTTTTGACTTTGAGAACATTACAGACGATGCAAACCTTATGGTCCTTGCTGGTAAAATCAATAAACTGGCATCCGATAAACAGTACGACAGGTACTTGCGGTCACAGCCTACTGAAGAAGAGACAGAAGAAGGCATGATTGAAGAAGATATGGAAACAGAAGACATGCCACCAGAAGATGTCGATGCTTTGTTTATGGAGAGAATGTAATGCCAATCAAGAAAACCAAAGGTGGATACAAAATCGCCAACGTCAAAGGCAAGTCCAAAACCAAGAAATCCGCAACCAAACGCCTTCGGGCAATCAAAGCAAACCAGGCTGCATCCAAGAAAAAGAAGAAGAGTGGATGTAGTTGTCATTCCAAAAGGAGATAACCATGCAAGACAATACCTCAACTGAGACTGTCGAAACCGTAGAACCTACCGAGACTGCAGAAGCAACCGAGACTGAAGAGGTCGTTGAAACAGAAGATGTTAGTGCTGATGGTGGTGATGAAGATGTAGAACTCATGACCATTGAGGAACTACTGGGAATCAATGAAGAAGACTACGAAGAGTTTACAGAGGATGCTAACCACAAAGGTATGAAGCCGCTTCATGAATGGATGCAGCACATACCTGAAGACGTGAGAAAACATGTTGCTAATATACGCTCATCATATACTCGTAAGACACAAGAAATTTCTGAAATGCGAAAGGCACTCGAAGCCGAACGAATGGAACTGCAACGACAACAAGACAATGCACTCAACAACCCATTCCTTAAACGTGCCGAAGAGGAACTTGCTAAGGATGAAGAGTATGACATCTACACCACAGAAGGGATGCAGGCTGAAATAAAACGTCAAGCCGCACAAATGCTTCAAGAGATGATGAAGCCAGCCCAAGAAGAGATGCAGATGAAACAGCGTCGTATGCAACTTGAACAGTTTAAGACTGACAACCCACAACTGATGGAAGATGACTATCGTTTGCCAGTTGCTCAGATGCTACAAGACAGACCCGAACTACGACTTGAAGATGCCTACTACATTGTAAAAGCAAAAGTAGATGCAGAGAAACTTAAAGTAGAGCGTGCTGAGGTAGCCAAACAAAAGTCATCTAGACGTGAAACCTTGCGTAAAACATCTGGTGGCAAGTCAGTTTCTCCAAGTGGTACACCCAAGTTTCGTAGCGCATGGGAAGCCTACCAATATCACAAATCACAACAGGCCAAGAAGTAGGAGCAGTTATGCCCAAAGGTAAACGCACCGTAAATAAAATCATTATCCATCATTCTGCATCTCCAAAAGATACAACCAAAGAGCAGATATACGATTGGCATGTCAATGGTAACGGATGGTCTGACATTGGGTATCACTTTATTGTACTTGGCAACGGTGAAGTTGTGAGTGGTAGACACATCAACAAAACAGGTGCTCACTGTAAGAATCACAACCGTGGTTCTATTGGCATCTGTGTTACTGGCAACACATCAAGAGAAGCACCTAGCACCGCACAAATGGAATCGCTGTGGGGCAAGGTAAAACTCTTGATGGAAGAATACAACCTTGACAGGCACAATGTATATGGACACAGGGACTTCGGAGCAACCGAATGCCCAGGTAACTATCTGTATGCAATGTTGCAGCAGTTTAAAGGTGGGTTACTTGCATAGGGTTGACAATCCAACATTTCTCTTTTACAATGCCTATGTTGAAAGAACTCTTTTGAGCACTCGGACAGCAACCATTCCAATGGGAATACGGTTTAGGCAGAACGACATAAACTAAACATAATAGGTAAAACAATGGCTATTTCTAATGATTTGCTATCGTCGACCTTGTATTCCATCCGTGATGGCGAAGTTGACGAACTCTTTCAAAAGGTCGCATTCCTTGACAATGCAAAACGATACAACGGTATTGAATATGAAGATGGTGGTATTAAAATCCAACGTCCTCTTTCTATCGCTGAACACTCACAAATCACCAATCTTCCTACCGGTTACGAATCAGTAAACCTGGCTGTTAAAGATGTATTGCAACCTGCAATCTACGAATGGTCTGACTTTACTGCTCCAATCGTAATCACCAAGAAAGAAGAGTTGGAGAACAAAGGCGAGAAAGCAATCGTTAAGATTGTTGAAGCTCGTATGCGTTCTGTAATGGGTATGCTTCGACGTGAACTTAACAAGCAGTTGCTTCGTGGTAACTCTACCATCTTGACTACTGTTAACTCATTGAACGGTGACTCTACTGTTACTGGTTTCTTAGAAGCACGAGCAAAAGCATCACAGGTTAATACTGTTGGTGGTATCTCTAAGACTACTTACCCAGTCAACGGTTGGTTGAATCAGTTTGCTGATGTTGGTGGTGCTTTTGGTACTGATGGTATCCGCTTGATGCAACAAATGGCAATTCAAGCAAACACTGTAACTCACATGGGTGAGATTCAATGTGTGCTTTTGTCTGAGTCTGCAATGGCTAACTATCGTCGTGCTTTGTTTGCACAAGAGCGTTACATCAATGAGAAGACTCTTGATGGTGGTCGTATGCAGTTGGCATTCGGCGGCGCAGTTGTAGAGCAAGACCTTGAACTTGGTTACACTGATGCTGACGGTTCTGTCATCTCAGGATACTTCCTTAACTTCGACGGTGTTAAGTTGTGCATGCACAAAGATGCTGACTTCGCTGTTTCACCATTTGAGCACATTTCAGGAACTACTGCACGGGCTGCACAATTGTATGTTAAAATGCAAATGATTGCAGACCACCTTGGTTCATGTGGTGTTCTTGCAGACGCTGATACTTACTAAGGAGGTACATCATGGCTACACAAAACATTATTCAATACTTGGAAACTGAACAATACAGTGCATTGCCTGGCGTTGCTAATGTAGCAGTTGGTATCTCAGCAATGAATCGACGACAACTCGAAACATTTGTTGCAGGTGGTGCTATTGCTGCCAATGACTTGGTTGCTTTGGACTTCAGTCAAACTGCTGATGGCGACAAAGCAATTACTGTTGTAAAGGCTGATTCCGATTCAACAAACAGCATTTGCGCCATTGGTTTTGCTATCAATGCAGCAGCACTTGGTGAAACTGTTGATGTGACTATTGCCGGTATGCACGAGAGCGCAAATGTAAAAACTGGTATCCTTAAAGGGAAGCCTTTAAGTATTTCTAGTGCTGCAGGTGAAGCAGATGAGTACGTTGCTGGAGATGTAGTGCCAATCGTTGCCTACGCTACAGAAAACGAATCATCTAATGTTGCAACTGTGTTTGTTATCAAGCAGTTCTAAGTTAGATTTTCTATCAAGCCGAAGGGGTGGGTGTTACGCCCATCCCTTTTTTCGTATGGTGACCTATGGCAAATTTAAAAGCACTCAGACAGAAAGTAAAGAACATAACCGACTACAGTCCCGAACTGGCACAGTTTGATGACCAGCTAGACGAACTGTTGAACGATGCGTACTACTGTTTGTGGACCATGAAACGGTGGAACTTTACCACCAAACTAGACACCATGCGAGTTCACACTGACATCTTGCCAGGTACGGATACCGAGAACAACAGTGGGAACACAGTTACAGCAAACGTAAAGAAGGGTGAGCGTGAAGTTACGTTTGTTGCATCTATTGACCGTTTGCATCAACGTGACGTATGGGAAGGTCAACCCATAGAGATTGATACGATGGAATACACCATCAGTCGTATCAACGACACATTTACAAAGATTTTATTGGATAGACCATTTCAAGGTACATCCAGCACCACTAACAGTAACTGGAAGATTAAGAAGCGATTCTATGACCTGCCAGAGAACTGTTTGGAACTACTATATCTAGGACATAGAGACTACCCATACGTGAGCGTGAGTGGCTCACAGAATCCATATGGTAAGTCTACTTCCATCATGCCTAGACGTGAAGAGGACTTGGACTTGCGAGTAGACTACACACAGTCCTACGCAGAAGCATATATTACAAGCCCTTCAAAGAACATTGCACCAGGTGAGCAAACTACACTGACAGAGACACTACCTGGTTCTGGTGAGTTTCAAACTGGTGAATACTATGAGTTTGCATGGGCATTTATCAAAGATGGAAAGATAGGCGCACTGTCAGAGCCATCAGAGATTGAAATCACAGTAGACAATGGTGCTATCAAGTTACAGTTTACAAGTTGGGACGACATACCAATATTGGCAGATTCTTACAACAACAAAGACCAGATGCCTGCACAATGGGAAGGGTACCGTAAAGTTGTCGTATGGAATAAGAACTACGACAAAACCACAGGTGAGCGCAAAGGTTTGCCGTGTTGGTTGTTTGTAACCAATGGTAAAAGCACTACATCGGGTACTCGTAACGATATAGAGTACTTAAAACCAATAGTGGTGACCGACATCAACTCATTTGTAAACATTGTGAAGAAGGACCAACTAGACAACGGTTCAGCACGGTATGTAGAGATTGATGGGTTGCATCAACAAATCAGACCATACCCACGCCCAATCGGATATGACTACGAAGTAGATAGGGTAGTGGAATCAGATGTAGTTATTGTTTACCATGACTACGTACGAGAGATGGTAAGACGATACATGGTCAAGCCAAAAGACATGCTACTCAATACAGATGTGCCACAGATGCCATATGAGTTCCATCAACTGATTGTATACAAAGCACTTGAAGACATCTACTTAAAGTTGGGGCAGCAAGGATTGGCAGCAACGTATGAGAAGAAGTACATGAAAGAAATCAATGGCCTGGCCAAACGATACGTAGACAAAGTAGACCAGCAAGTACAACGTGGTCGCTTCCATATGTCAACCGGTCGACCAACGTATGATGGTTCTTCGTTACGGAGACTTCCATGAAACCACAACGGTTCAGAAAGTATGTGCCATGTGGGGGTGTCAATGAAGTACTGACACCCAACCTAGGTGATGCGAATCAAATCTTTAACTGTCGATGGGCAGATGAGGATGGATGGGTAGCCAACATCGGATTTGAGAGCTGGTGGCAAGTGCCATCTAGTTTTACAGTGACCAGTGCCATTATGGATAAGTACTTTACAGACAAAGTAGATGCTGTGTATCAATGGAAGAGACAAGGCACCAAGGACATCTACACGTTTGTAGAGCAGGGTGGAAACCTATACTACATGCTGGGCAACAAGAACGCTGGTGATTTTGACGCTGACATTGTGACGATTGACACAGACCGATACATACCCAAACTAGGCGATGTAGGTTCACAGTTTGTCAACCTAGGGCAACACTTACTCATCATCAATGGACGCAACCGAGCAATACTTTTTAGTGGTGATCAAGTTTACCGTGACTTTGGTTTTGTTCTTCAGACACCATCTGCCAATCCACTTGACGTGGATACGGACTATCAAAACGGTGATGTTCTTAGTGGTGGTGCTGCTGTATGGTTTGGTAAAAACTCACAGTATGGACTAGGCACTTTGGTATTTGATGCTGATGGTAATGTGGTTGAAACACCATATACGTACAACTACAAGATGTCTATGATTACAGACTTGGGTGCTGAATCACCCTTGTCGGCAACACAGAGTGTTTCATGGTCTATTCCAAACGCACAAGAGAAAAGATACGGTGTGGCACTTGACCTGCCAATAGGACAAGAGGGTGTGGTTGCTAGACGCATCTACAGAACCAAAGAGATAAACGACAACGGTGAGATTTACTACTTTGTGGCTCAGCTCGATGAGAACTCTAGTCGATTTTATATTGATGCAATGCCAGATAAGTTTCTAGTAGACCAAGCACCATCGTTTACAGAAAGTGCAGCAATTACAACTGATTGGAAGTACGGTGAGGTATGGGACAACAGACTGTGGCTGGCAGCAGGTAGTCGTATTATCTATTCTGATAGTGGTATTTTTGAACAGTTTGGTGCCTTGGCATACTTTGACTTGGGTAATCAAACTGGTGGCGACATTACACAGATGGTTGCCTTCTATAATAATTTAATTGTATTCCGAGAAACAGCTGTAAATATTATAAGTTTTGATGCAGGTTCTTATAACATCAGCACCATCACTAACACACTAGGAACAGTAGCCAGTAACGCAGTAACTGTCATACCGCAGTTGGGTGTTGTGTTCATCAATGAACAAGGCATTTGGATGCTGTCAGGTGGTTTGAATGGTGGTGCATCCATACAGATGCAGAAGATAAGCAAGCCCATCGACAAACAACTAAAGCGTGTCAATCATTCAATGATGCACAAGGCTATTGCTGCGTACTCGTATCGAGAAAAAGAAGTGTGGATACACGTACCGACAGACGATGAGACAACGCCTGGCTTTGGGTTTGTATTGCACTTAGAGCCAAACGTACCTATGTGGTCCTTCAGAACTACTTTGGAAGATTCTAGCAAGTCGTACTGGAGCGCCATGACAAATACCGTCAATGGTTATTTCCTGCTTGGCAATGACCCGAACTGGACACCGGCAGATAGTGCAGTCACCAACAAGTTTGGACCACTACAAGTGATGAGTGCTGCCAATAGTTGGGGTCAGACATCTACTATTACTGCATACGGTGACAACGTTGTAATGACAGTTACAGACACAGCGCATGAAGGCGCAATCTGGGAGAGTGCTTGGTACGCCTACGACGACAACAGTGTCAAGGTTCGATACTACAGTGTAG
>WLWH01002074.1_pt1 | contig 11806 bp, 20 predicted proteins | sample 6712741 | NCBI WGS metagenome assembly WLWH01 (sample SAMN12718694, study PRJNA515312) | sponge metagenome | isolation source: marine sponge | host: Mycale hentscheli | place: New Zealand: South Island, Marlborough, Capsize Point | collected 2003-05-01 | reverse complement strand
GAGGCTAAGGCCGCAGGCCGTAAGGCTGGCCTGAGTAGCTACCGTACTTGGGCTTCTGTCAATGATAACCCCAACGCTAAGGGTACCGAGCAGTTCAGTGCATGGGCTGAGTCATTCAAGCAGGCCGAGCTTGAGAGTAACCAAGATCACGACGACTCGTACCTAGACCATTAGGCCGCGAGCTATAGAGGGGCTGAGTCAGTCACGGGCGAGACAGCCACGCCCACGCCGAGCGCACGGTCGAGACAGCTATATATACACCGAGCAGATTTGCTATTGACATAGGTAAGGTAAGACGAGCGGCTTGGTTATCGTTCGACCGTATCACGATAACCAAGCCGCTTAAGGAGGACATTTATGACGAATTCACTATTCAACGCCGAACTGCGCGACTGCGCCCGTGTGAACGAGACCCTTTCTATGCGGGAGCAACACGACCGCGCCATGCAGGTGGCAAAACTTGCCGCCGAAACACGAACGGCGGAAGAGACCGCCATGTACCAACGCGCGATATCGCGCGACGAGCAGGCGCATCAAAATGCCTGCGATCAGGGTCACGACTGGGACGACTATGACGATCCCGTCAACCTCTACGGCGAGGATGGGTATTTCGGCTTTAACGGCTGACCCATCGCGCCCCAACACACGACAGGCGGGTAAGCTCCTCAACTTCCGAGGTCGCCGCCAACAGTGTGAGGGAACGGGTAAGACGAGGTGCTTACAACGCCTTCGCCCGTCTCAGGCGTTGTAAGCAGCTCGGAGAGGAACCGAGAGCAGGAAAAAAGACGTGTTTTTTTAGGAGAAAATTTGAGAATGTCAAAATACGTAAGCTACGAAGTGAGAATGACTAAGGACACCCCAACCGGCAAGCGTCACCTAGTGCGATGCAATCGACTAGGCAAGTGGGCAATCTGTAGTTGGGTAGGGGCAGAGGGTAATGCTATGGGCAATCCTGAGTGTCAGGGGAATTACGATTATGTAATGAAAAAGTGGAAAGAAATTTTCGGAAAGTTCGTTCCAGTGACCTAACGTGTCACACCCCTAGCTGATAATACAAATATGAGAAGTACATTAGGCGTATAGATTCTCAAAAAACGAAAACGCCAGATCTGTGAGATTCAGATCAACTTTTTACAACTAACAGGAGAAAACGATGAATTTAGAAAATTTCAAAGCGGCTATCAAAGGCCAAAAGACAATTATCATTAGCCACTGGGTACGTAGTGCCACTAACAAGGTTATGAAAAACCGAACGATTGAGGTTAGCGATTTGGATATTCATGAATACGGCGTGATTGGTTACACGTTCTACACCCACTTAAACGATTCAGAGCATCTCGGAAATTGTGTTGATGTTCTTATCAGAGTGGCCGACGTTACAGAAGTCAGGTCGATTTGCAGTGTGGAAGCATGGAACGCCGGTTGTGATATGTTCGATGCACTTCATGACGCTGTTGGATTGAGAGGTATGTAATGATTGATAAATATATTGAACTAAGAAAAGAGTATGGAATACTTGGCACGCTATTCCTAACAGCAATGTTTGTTTTTGTGGTTGGTTGGTATGCCAGTGAGTTAATCAGAATTATAGGAGAATTCAATGAGTAAGCCGTTAACTAGAAAAGTAAAAGACCTTCACGGAAACACTCACGAAGTTTACGAGTGGCGAATGTTGAAGAATGGTTGGGAATTTTACCAACTAAACGCAACCGAGGAATTTGGGGTAAAGTTTGGATTTATGGATGGTTGCCCATATCCAGAATTTGGAAGCCAACACGAAGCCGAATTAGAAGAAGTAACAGCCGCTAAAGCTGAGAAATTTGATTTATGGGAATTAGCTCCGCCGCAAGGTTGGGAGTGGTTAGAAAAGGAGAATTGAGATGAAAGAATATTTTGAATACCTAACTGAGTTACAAGCTGGCGGAACCATGAATATGATGTGGGCGCCGACCATGCTACAAGCCGATTTTGACTTAGACAAAAAGGAGGCTCGTGAAATATTCAGTAAGTGGTGCGAATCACTAAAAAGTGGGTGACGATAACGCCCGTCACTCTCTCCCCTGCCGTCGCTCCAATCCCGAAGGCGGCAGGGGTTTATTTTGGGTAAGACGAGCGGCTTACAGTTATACGCTTCGCGTCCTATCATAACTGTGCCGCTTGGACAGCACAAAAAACATAAACCTTTTTAGGTGAATCCATACATTTGGCAGGAGAATTTTCTTGTGTGTGTCGATAATTATGATATATTGATACGTGTTAACAGTTAGTTATTGTTTATTGAATGAAAGAAAACCACTATGGCGATTAACAGGAACGCATACGGCAAGGCTATACAACGTGCCGAAAAAGTATTAGGCAAGACCATTGAGCAACTCAGAGACGATAGTAATTACACTGCTGAAAATGCAAAAGCCTGTTTTGAGCGTAAGCATTCACAGTTGCAAATACAACTCGGGAGAACATTGGAACACTTCATAGAACACCGACCTAAACAAGGGTTCGCCCAATTGATCCGACTCTTATCTATAGCCGAAGAATTCAGTACTCACTTTAATCACAGTAAGATTGAATTCAGTGATGAAGGAAAAGCTAAATGGGTTCCAAAGAAGAAAATACCAACTGAGGTGGTCATTCAAGAAGAGGAAACACTCGAAAAGGTTTCTGAGGTGATAAAGGTTCAGAAAGAAATTGTGACCCAAATCACCAAAGAGATTCCCGAAGGCCGTAAAAGAGCTTACGACTTAGACGGGAAGCGGGAAAGTAGAAAGTTTGCAACTAGCCATGTAAACAAACCGGCAAAATGTGCGTTGTTACTTCCCGGTTTACATCAGTTAGACGTAATCCAGATGTATGAAGAGAAGAAGATCGACGAAAACACTCAGTTGATTTACGTCCAAAATAACGAATGGAATAAGATAGATGACCATTCCAACGTTATAAAAAAGTGGCTTGAGCGTGGCAGACAAAACAATGGAAGTATCGACAAGGAAATGTCAAAAGAAGAAGCGATTCAAAGCGGAATCTTCCGTTTTAGAAACTCATCTTCCACACATAAACACGGAACAAACACTCAGCCTATAAAATTCAAAAACCGGCCAGTAGTGTTCGATTGTAATCTGACCGAGATTGGCGTGAACGATGCACGGTGGAATGGTTTAACAATCGATTTTGTATGGTTGGATCTTTGCGGTCAGGTCAATCAAAATTTACTATTTTGGATCATTCAGGTTTTATCGAGAAAGATTACTGAAGAAGCCAACTTTAGCATTACCGTCAAAAACGAATGGCGGTCAAATCATAAAGACGAATACGAACGGATGTGGTGGTTCAAGGAATTGGCCAAAGAAAACGAATCACTGTGGGAAAATCTTCTTGATAGTGAGGAAGCTATGGAAAGATACGACGCACAGCGGACTCGAAAAGCCAAAGACGGTAACTACCGCGAATTCATCGATAACGTCTTTGTCGGTGCGGCTCTCGCTTTCGGGGTTGCAAAATGGAGTAAAGGTAGCTACCGAATTTCAAGGCCGTCAGAAGGCCAGTCAGAGCGATTCAAAGACAATGTTGACATTCATAGATACAAGAAGAAATCGTTATCACATCACATGGCGATTCATAACTTCAGCATTATCCCAAACGACGGCAGTGAATCAGATGTAGATTATGTCGAGCTGATAGTTCAGATGGTGAACAAGGTCAAGCTAATCGAGAACCCGACCAAGTTAGAAAATGGTCGATGGAACAAGGTAATGAGCTGGGCTAGAGACCTTCTTGTTGAGAACAGTTCTCAATAAGGAGGGTTGGGTAAAACGAGGCGCTTATGTTGCCTTCGCTCGTCTCAGGCAATGTAAGCGGCTCAAGGAGAGAACGGTGAGCAGAACCAAGAAAACGATAACACTGAAAATCAAAGTCGGGAAACCATCAGTTGGACATCAGGGCAATACCCACCAAGTGCATGACAATCGACCACGCCGACAACGCACACGGTCGGAAAAAAACAGTCGTGCAATCAGGGAATTCTTTTAAGTAATTCCTTGCAATGACCGATAATTATGGTAGGATTTAGTAATGAGTTTAGTACAAATTATATTTACAGTTTGGACAATGATGATTGGTGGGTGGTTAGCTCACTACAATTTAGAGTATTGGTTAAGTATTGAAAGGAGAAACAATGGCTAGACCAAAAAAAGAACCATTTAATGGTAAAGTTGAACTTTTGCGTGAAAGGTATCTCAAAGGTTTGTCGATATGGACTGGTAAGCCTTTAGAGGGTGAAGACTTAGCAGAGTGGAAAGAAATTATGGTTTTGAAAGAAGTGTGGGAAAAGAGAGAACTCGCTACTCACTCAGCGTAGAGTGAGTACCAGAACCGTCTACGTCGTATTTAACATCTCTCACGGCTGTATGGCGTAGGCGGTTTATTTTATTAAGGAGAAAAGGTTTTATCATGGTTATGCAAATTCTAAGTACAGATTGTACAGAAGAACAGACTAAGGAGGATATGCCGCATCTACTAGCCGCTCATAAGCGTGCTTTGATGACGGACTTTACATGGACATTCTTTGGTGGTGTTGTCACATTAGACAATGGTCACGAATATCAAGTAGCGGAGTTTGAATAATGAGTAGTGCAAAGATTACACAGACTCGATACTTTGACCGATATGGAAATAAGAAGGTTGCATTATTGGAAGAGGGGCAGAGCATAGAAATTCATAGCGTGTATGGATTTGACGAATATCATTTTGAAGATATATATCTTTGTAAGGTTATTAATCCCTCTGATGCATGTAAAAATCATGGTGGTTATGAAGACATGTTAGTTAAAGTTCATTCAGAATATTTGGAGACTGCATAATGGAAATTTTATTCTCACATATAACAGACGAATTAAAAGCCGGTTGGATTGAAACCGCTAGATATGAAAATGGTAATCTTCACGTTCAGCTAATGACAGTAGAAGAACCATATGCGACACTATCAACTAATGTTGACGGGATTGTGTTAGATAAAGATTGCTTTATCGCCAAGACCTATAGCGAAAACGAAGGATTAAACGAGCAGTTTATTGAAAGCGGTTTGTTTGAGAAAACCGGCGAAAAGGTTTCAGCGGGTTTTGTATCATGTCCAATACTTAGGTATAAGGGTTAAAACAATGAAAGTAGAAACACACGAACAGTTACGGGCTTCGATGCTTTGCATCATAGCATTTACACTAGGATGCATAATCGTATTTTGCGGCGGCTGTAAAGCGGCTAGTAAAACACAAACAGGAGTGCTTGGTAACGAAGTAGAGTTTGGCGGCGGCTTTTATTTACAAGAAGCTCAAGCTAATTGGGAGTAACCTTTCCTCGCTCCTACCGGTATCCTCGTTTTCTCCTTTGCCGGTAGGAGCTTCCTTTAGGTAAAACGAGGTGCTTACAACGCCTTCGCCCGTCTCAGGCGTTGTAAGCAGCTCAAGGGGAAAGCGAGCGACGATCAGGCCAAGCAAAAAACTTGGAAAAAATTCAAGTTAGGGGCTTGCAAAAGCCGATAGATATATTAGAATCTTAAGTAGTTAGTTTTTAGTTTTTAGTTTTCAAGGAGAAAACACATGAAGGTTACAGAAACCAAGACCACCGCTGTTAATTTCGACAATTCAGTTTACACCAACACCTATGTCTCGAATTACAGTGGCGAGACTGAGTTTAAGTTCTCGGACTACGGAGACGACGGTTCTGAGTACAAGCTGAATGTCAATGTGCCAATCGAAACGGCACGGGCAATTCTCGCTGAGTTGCAAAAGGACATTGAGAATTACGACGCTATCCAAGCCAAAAAGGAAGCGGAAAAAGCCGCTGAGTTAGTGGCAGAAAAAGCGCAGGAATCTCAGGAATCCGATAGTTAGGGGTATTGAGTTGTATCCCGAATTTGTTAAAATCTAATCATTGAAAGGAGAGAATTTATGTTGAAGATTAATGACAAAGTAAAGTTTCATTATTTGAAACAGTTCAAGGATGAACTAAAAAGTGGTCAAGTCCTAACGGACTACACCACAACGTCGGAAGAATATTCCGGCAAAATTGTAGAAGTCCGTAACATCGTCGATGAACCTGTATCTAACGATACTATTCGACGGGCTAACATCAAAGGGCGACGGTCTGAGATGTTATACACTGTCGAGTTGGATGGTGATGATGGTGTTAAAGCCTTCTACGACGGTCGAATGGTTGGCACGGAAGTGTTGCCTGAGACCAAACGAGGAGTTTGGAAAGCGATAGCTTCGGCTTTCGCTCGAAGAAAACCTCAAACGGCGTAAGCCGTATTGGTGTCCAGTATAAGCCTTCGTCGCATCTTCGGATGACAGGATTGGTAGGACAATTTAGGATTTATGCGGAATGGCTACCGCACACCAATTTTATATCGAGAGGTGCTACCGTGAACCTATGGCAATGTAAGGTCGCAAGACCGGCAATAAGGCGGTAGAGCAGGGATCAAAACCTGTAGCGTGGTTAATCGTGGGTTCGACTCCCACACTTCTCGCTTTTATATGGCCTAACTGATGTGCCGATTGAATAGCCATGAAGATGTTTTTTTTGTTGGGACGGATGAATTGCCCAACAATGATATGACGACACGAAGTGAAACCTATGACGCGTCAAGTGTTCACGGATACACCGACCGAGCTAAAGGTCAACATCATCATGCAATCGGTTAGGGGTTCGATTCCCCTGTAGGTCAGCCTTACAAAATGTCGTGGCGGACAATAAAACGCTATTCATGTCTCGTTCCAAACGGCGAGACTTGTTTTCTCCTTGCCCCTTATCGGTTGTTTGATGACACTTCCAGCCGATAGGGGGTTTTTCTATTTAATACAATTAGGTAAGACGAGCGGCCTTGTTCGCTTACGTTCCTCCCGAACAAAGCCGCTTGACAGCGAGCAAAGCAACAGCAAAATAATCGTGTATTTACGGTTATTTTTTAATGCTAGGTACTTGCAACGGTCGATAATTACTGTATACTTTAAGGGTCAGTTCAAAGGAGAAAATTATGACTTGGGTTCATCTAACAAAAATATCCGGCAATCGTAAAGTCGGGCCAATTAAAGTTACTACTAGCGATAAAGCATCATGCCCTAGCGAGTGCGGTATCGCTGATGAGTGTTACGCAGGAGGAGGCCCTCTTGCTATTCACTGGAATAAAGTTCGTGAAGGTGAACGTGGTGATAATTGGGACGGTTTTGTTGACCGTGTTAAACGGTTCCGCAAAAACGAACTATGGCGGCACAATCAGGCAGGCGACTTACCACCTAACGTAGATGGTAAACTTGACGCCGATAAGTGTGAAGCACTAGCCGACGCCGCTTCCCATACTGACGGTTGGACGTATACGCATTACGATCCTACCGATGTCCATAATAATTCAGTTATTAAGGGTATGAATCAGGTTGGTGGACTAGTGGTAAACTTATCAGCCGATACAATGGAACAGGCTGATACTTATCACGAATTAGGTATTGCACCCGTTACCGTTGTATTGTCGGAAGACGCCCCGAATATGGGAAACAAAACGCCAAACGGTTTACCGATTGTAATTTGTCCGGCTCAGACTCAAGATGAAATGTCTTGCAATATTTGCGAGTTGTGCCAAAAACGAGACCGAAAATCAATCGTTGGTTTTAAGGCTCACGGTTCACGACGTAAAAAGTTATCGGAGAAGTTGAATGAGGGATAGATGGTACTATAAGTGGATAACGGGATTTATAGTCCTGTTTGGATTGAAGGAATTTTTTGGAGGAAGCAAGGATGATTGACAAAAGCAAGAAAGTAGAAGTGTATTTTAACCTGCATAAGAAGTGCTGGAGTATTAGACAGTCAGGCGCGCCGGTTGTACATGCGGACTTTGTAGAAATAAAGGAACCGCAATTTGTAGTGCAACAAGGTGGTAACGCCAGAGTGCGACGGGAAAAACGCAAAAACGTTCACGCGTTTGTTCGTGGTTACATAACCGAGCGAGTTAATATATTTCCCAAGAAACAAAAACTAGTAACTTATAATCCGTACAAGCATACAAGCTTTGTGCAACGCGGAAGTGAACAGCCAATTTGTAACGCTGAGTATGCAGTGTTAGATATCGCTAACAAAAAGCCAATCGTCGAAGCTTTATGGTACTAGTGACCATAGGGTAAGACGAGCGGCAGCGTTCGTTCCCTTCTGTCTCATTTGAACGTTGCCGCTCGGGGGCTGAGAAGGCACAGAGAAAAAAGAGGTAGAATTTAGTGGAATTTTAGGTCAAGGTACTAGTAATAAACGACCGATATATCATAATAGAAGAGTTGAATTTGAGTCGTGTGACTCACAACGATTGATAAACTTTTTTGGAGGATTCGCAAAGTGAGCGATTCAACAAAGGTCAAAGCTGAGGCCATTTCAGCACCCGTATTTACTGAAGCATTGTTAGACACTCATTCAGAAGGTGGCACTATTGCTGACCTTGCTGAAAAGCTAGGTCGTACTATTGAGCAAGTGCGTGCAAAACGTAACAGTGTTGCCGCTCAACTAAAAGAGCGTGGTGTTGAATTACCATCGCTAACACGTATGGCTCGTAGTGGTCACGGCGGTGCTGGTTACGATAAAAGTGCCGATATGGTTTCTCAGTATTTGAGTGACCAAAAATCTCAGGAAACCGAAGAAGTAGCTACTTCCGAAGTTGAAGGTTAGGTTGTAAAATGGGGTACGGTTTTGCCCTGCCCCTTTGTTTTTTTAACAGGAGAATTGATATGAACGTAAAAGCGGATGACCTAACACAGGTCATAACAGAGGCGTTTAACTTTGAAGTTGTAAAGCTACCATTGTACGCCCCTGACAATCAGCCAACGGATCTTTATGGTTTATTCCGTGATGATCTGACGGGGAAGGATTCCCTAGTTGGTTCGAGTTCTGTCACCAGTCGGTACATGCCTCACACCAAAGACGATGTCGTCGCATTGGTTGAAGCTGCTTCCAAAGTGTTTGAAGGTGAAGTTGACATTAATTGTTATTTTCATCATGGACACTATGTTAGCGTCAAGCCAACCGAAGATTATCGGGTTAGCGTTTACGGTGAAACCGATAACGTTTGGCCTGCTATTGTTATCGGTGCTGGTTATGATGGTCGTGCCTTTGAAGGAACGATTGGTACTTATCGGGATTTGTGTGCGAACTTGGCAATGATGCGTCAAGTGATGGGAACTACCCAATCAATTCGCCATACTAGGTCTCTGCGTCCTAAGATGAACGATCTGATTGCAACTTTCAATAAGTTGGAAGCTGGATGGGCTAATCTTCAGGAAGCGATTCATCACATGGAATCTCGTGAGGTTGATCTTGCCGAATTCCTGCTTGCCGTTTACGGTACGCCGGATGAGGACAGCAAGCGGTCTAAGACCATTCACCGAAATCGTATTGAAGCTATCTTCAAGCGTGTTCGAGATGAGCGGTTCCGCGCTGGCCGTCCACGCATGACCACTAAAACGGTTACTGCATGGGAAGCCTACAATGCTGTTCAGGGTCATGCTCAACATGATGCCACCCGTCGTGGTGATGTTGAATCGTTCGGTAGAATTCTACTGGCGAGCCGTGATGGATTCGTTAAAAGAGCAGAGGAGCTGGCGTTGTCAGTATAGGTGAACAATGAGAGATCGATGGTATTTCCCTATCGTCACATTGGCAATCCTATTACTGGTAGCACATCATGGCGTATGTAAATTATTCGGAATCGAATTTGACAACGAATGAAACGAGCCATCCACCGCAAGGTGGGTGGCTTTTTTCGTGCGAAAAAAAAGAACAACTATTTCAGCAAAATTGACAATTAGGGGGTTGCATTGGGTAAAACGCGCGGCCTATGCTCTGTCTTCGCCTAAGCAGGCCGCTCGTCATGAGGGAGCAAGTCAATGGGCAATTTGGCAAATTTCGGATTTTCCGGCAATTATTTTTGACACAAAAAAACCCCAAACAGACTTAACTGAATGGGGTTGGTGTGGTAGGTTACAAGTGGATTCTAGTGAATCATTAGGGGGTCGGTAACTTACCTAAGACTCAGCGGGACTCTGGTTATACACATCGCCTATGGAGTCTTGTATGTATTTACGGTTAACTTAAAAGGGGTTATGGTTCAAACATTCACGTTATAAAGCCAACCGTAATATTACTTCATAGATTCAGCGGTTATACAAGCGCGTCTTGGAAGTAATATAGTTGTGGTAATACGGGGCGCAGCCCGAATCTGTTTCGCTACAAGTAGCATCTGTTGCCTCTCGTAGACACAATATTTTATTAAGTAATAAAGGCAAAACGTGTATTGGGTCACATCAGATCACTGGCCTTAATACTTATTGTTTGTTTATAGGTAATAATGCGGCGACTTGGTAATGGGTATTCATCCACATTTTGGCCGCTATCATTACCTTTTGTATTTGTGGTTAACTTATCCGGCATGAATGGTTTGGTTAAACACACTGCCTATGGACGGAATAAACTAACCGCAGACTCATGTTAAATGTGGTCATCCACGTCCTCGTTGGAGTCTGTTGATTACTATATTGTATCATCTGAATCATCACGCTGCCGCACAAAGGCGGCAAAAAGTGGTAATAATCGTTTATTTATGAACTCGGTGTTATTTATTAAAAGAGAAAGCGGGAGAAGAGTATTAATCTAACTCCCGATAGTTAATGGCAAATAACATAGTGGGTATTCATACATGCTCTGGTATTAACTACTCTCTCTTATTATTCACTTCTTCACTAATAAAATGAATCACCAATAGTGTGGGACACTAATAACCAATGAAGCACTGAATTTTTATCCCTGCCACCCAGCCTAGCCTAACATACCAAATCTCAGATTGCAATACCTATCGCCAAAAAATGTCAACCTTTATGTATTTGGCACTAACTCATAAACACGCCAGAAATGTGTCAAAATGTTGTCGCCGCACCTTGTAAGTGACGATAGTAACAGTATGATTCATGTGAGCCTGTTAGGTTCTGGGTCGTGGGGCTAACGCAATTTGTAATACCAGAAGATGATTGCCCCATATACCCATATTACAAACGTACCTAAATACATATTGGGCATATATCCCACTTATAAACGTGTAGTTAATACATAATTGGGCGGCTTTCTCACGAATTGTGCCGGACAGAGGTTGAAAATACAACCATTAAATTTTGGATAACCAATGAGACGAATGTTGTATTCTTTTACCTATATACTATGTATGTATTTATTGTATATGGTGTTTATGCCAAGAACCAGTTGTTACTCTATTTTAACGTGCGTAAACACTGTATTTATAGGGGTTTGAGGCCATCAAGATGATTAGTGATGAAGATAAGAGAGAGATTAGGTCTTTACTTGTAATTGATCTACTACTTGGTGGTTTTCTTTCCTCTGGTTGTGAGATAGCGGAAGCTATAGAAGATATTGATCCAGAAGTATTAGAAGGCTTTTTAGACTTATTCGGAGAAAACTAGAGAAAAGGATAGAAAATGGAAGAAAAGAAAAGCGTATCAATCGAGACACTAGAAAAGGTATTTGAATCACAGTTCTCCTGTTTATTTGAAGACCAAGATAGTGTATATCCCGATGATGTAGAGATGAAAGACTTGGTTTCGTATCAGTCATTGCTTAATAGGTCTAAGCAGAAACATTCTGAAATGCTTGAATGGAGTAGTGACGAATTAAGAGACAATTTAGAAGATAAGTTATATTATAATCTCTACAATCCTAAAGACGGAGTTGCTCGAACTGAGGCACAATTACCTGATTTAAATATAGATTTAGA
>WLWH01002071.1_pt1 | contig 11811 bp, 16 predicted proteins | sample 6712741 | NCBI WGS metagenome assembly WLWH01 (sample SAMN12718694, study PRJNA515312) | sponge metagenome | isolation source: marine sponge | host: Mycale hentscheli | place: New Zealand: South Island, Marlborough, Capsize Point | collected 2003-05-01 | reverse complement strand
ATAACGGGCGCGAAAGTATAATAGATTTTAAACAGACGAACAAGCCAAAACGTAGAGAATGGATAGACGATTACTTTACACAGCTGGCAGCATACGCTATGGCTCACAACCAAGTATATGGCACGCAGATACAGTCTGGAATCATTCTAATGTGTTCTAAAGATAACCTGTTTCAGAAGTTTGAGGTATCGGATAAGGAGTTTCAAGGGTACAAACACGCATTTTTGCGCAGAGTAGACCAATATTACAAAAATGTATCCAAAGAAATAGACTGTGCAGATACAAAAAATGATCAAATAGTATAGTAAATTAGCCATTAATTGCAATTGTATCCTCTGTATAGGGTATTTTCAATAAAATAAAAAAAATAAAAATAAAAATTTTAAAAAGTGGTTACAAAGGATACAAAAGCTAGAAGTGTTGTATATCAAGGGAAATAACGCCAAATTTGTATCTTTTGTCAGGATACAATTGGATACAAAAGATACAATTTTTTAAAAATCATTGGTATTAAAGGCTAATTTAAGCAAAAAGTTGGAAAAAGTGAAATAAGCCAATAACCACAACAAAATAAGGGACGCGCGCGTATATTTTGCATTTTGCTTTTTGAAATTTCATTGAAAAAAGACTATACCTATATTATGCCCAAAAGGAAGAAGAGATATAAACATGCTAACATTGGTAAGAAGAAGTATTACTTCTATTCTATTAAGTGGCTCGACATCACCGGCGATGCGGGTCATAACACACCGGAAGAGTTCGATAAGTTCGAATGTGCGAAGATGGTATCGCAAGCGTATGTCTATAAAAAGAATAAAAAGTTTTTATGGACGTTTAGTTCGTATGATGAGAACGAAGAAGTCTTCTCAGACCGTAATGTTTTCCCGATGGGTTGTATAATTAAAATGGATAAGGTTATTCTTTAATAAGATCGTTTACTTTCTTCATCTTCTCAGCTTGCTTACGTAGTTCCTCCATACGTTTTAACTTATCTTCAGCAGTCAGATTTCTAGTAATGATTTCTTTTCTGTCTATGAATATACCTCTAGCCTTACCTATCATCTGTTCAAATGCAGCTGTCTTCTCTGTCTTGCCTTCCTTCTCTAGCTTCTCAGATAATTTGATCTGTCTCTTAATAAAGTTCTCTCTTGTAACAACATAAGCTCTGTTAACTTCATTCATACGTCTAGTAAAATAGTTCTGTACGTGTGGTAACTTCATTAATCTGTATGCTTCTTGCTTTGCACTGTTGGGTGCGTAGCCTGCCTGTACGGCTGCTTCTGTATTTGTGCATCTACCCTCGTTCATCACTAGGTACTCACAGAAAGCACGTTGTTTATTGGTTAGCTCTTGCAATCCGTACTTATCTTTGGGTATTGGCGTAAATTTGCTAGCTTTTGGGTATTCGCTCATACTTGCAATATATCCTATATATTGTATATTACAAGTCAGAATGGTAAGCGGAAAGCAATTGAGAATGGCGTTAGATAAGTTCATGAAATCCCCAGTATGTCAACATGCTAGGGTTCAAATAGAATTACCTAATGGCGAAATGTATGATTTAACGGCAATGATGTTGTTGGAGAATAAAATTTTAGGTACAAGTGAGACACACAGATTAGTTTTAAAAGCAGAGAAACCCACACGTGTAATGGGTGAAGTAATTAAGAAATTATAGCACGGTAAGCGTAGGGTCAGACCACCCATGACAGAGTCAAATTTATATAAAAAATTAAAGAAAGAATTTAAAACAATTTCGTTTATTCGTATTGAGAATCGTGCCTTACTTGGCACTCCAGACTTGCTTTGTCAAAATAAAAATGGAACGTTTTTTACACTAGAGCTTAAGCTTACAAAAGCTTACTCTGTAAGGCTATCCCCTCATCAGATTTCATTTCACATGAAACACAAAGCTTGTACCTTTGTCCTTGTTGCTTGTTCCCCTAAGCTTGGAACCTATCGCTTGTACTCTGGTTCTAGGATCTTGGAGCTTGTGGACTCAGGCTTGAAGCTTGAACCTTGTGCCCTGGGCCTACCGGCCATATGCACCCTGCTTGAAGGCTTGCGCTCTGGGTAACCGTTCTCACGGCACCAGGCGTTATGGATCTCGGTTATGATGTGATCGTATTTTCTATGCGCGGCCATCAGTCTCCGCGGCATGCATCTCTAGAAGGTAATCATCTAGGCCAATGTTATCATCGAAAGAATGCTTCACTTTATCAGTGCCCCAATAACCTTCGACGTTGTCCGTCATTGTGTTAACCCAAATCGTAGGTCCACCTCCAGCAACCAAGAGTCTTGCAGCTCTGTAGTCATGATCACGGTGCGTGGTCCATTCTATATCATAGACGCCGTCCATCCATTTACTGGCCGAGATCTTGCCATCTGTTATATCTTCTGCAACGCTCTTGCACATCCTGCGAAGCTGCTCTTCGCATGTCTCACTCTTCTTTCTGGCTAGACTCATCTTTCTCCTCCTTGTTAAATATCTCTTCTAATTGCTCAAGTACTTTTGGGTCGTTGAGCTTATCGTAATTGATGGCTTTATTGAAGCCGAAGGGATCTTTCTTATTCATATTTTTCCTTTCTGTTTGGTTGCGGGTCCGGCAGGTTGGTTATGATGGCCTGCCAGCGTCCCAATCTGTTTATTGTTAGATTTCATAAACTCTATATATAAACATTGTCCTTTAATATCCTATGCCTGAAGCCTTGTCAACTATTATTTTTCTTGCGCCCTTGTACATTATGGGGCGGGCCCACCCTGCTTGAAGCTTGTAGCTTGTGCGTTATTTTTATTTTTTGATTGGGCCTTTACCGTGGCCCTGACGGCACAGTCTCAAGATGGACATATTTTACAACCCCAAAATTTTAACTCCGGCCGTGGTTAACAGCCAGCCACTGTGTGATGGCCAAGCGACAGAGTGTATACATTTTTCACTAACCGTCGCTAGTCGATCGCTTGACCCCAGATCCAACAGCGGAATTCTAAAGATATCTCTTTAGATCCTTTCACCAGCAACTGATCAATTTGCGCGATGCTGTAATCTATTGGATCAGGGCTCAAGACTTGACCCCAGATCACTTACTCTCTAGAGTTTCCTCCACCCATAGCTATTGGGGTGTAAGTGATCAGGGCTCAAGGTGGATGGAGGCTAATCTATCCACATTGACCCGAAAGGACTACAGGGGCGCCGTACGACTTATTACAAGTGTGCTAACCCTGTACTCCTAATTCAATATAGTGCTTGACAAATAAATGTCAAGGGGATAATGTAGGATTATTAATAACAACAAAAGAAAGGACACATATGCAAAAAATACGCATGAACACCGAATACAGAAACAAGTTATTCAATAGAATAAAAGATGTATTCGAAAACGAGGACACGCAAGAACGACAAGCATTTATGGAAAGTAGAGAAAACTTTAACATAAATCAACAATCAGCACACGCATTAGCTAAGCAAGTAGTAGAGAGATCATACCCTACTGAAGATGTAGCCACACTACGACACTTCAAGAAAAAGTATGGCGACCCTTGTGATGTAGTAGCAAAAGATAAATGCTTTTACTTCTCACATAGCGAAGATGTAAATGACGAGGGCGAGAAAACAGAAACGCAATCTCACTTTGACTTCGGACTATTTGGTAATCTAAATGGTCGAGAAAGTTATAGTGATAACCAAGATTGTATGCACTTTGCTCACGCATATTATAGGGAAGAACTTAAAGAGAAAGGTTTAAACCCTGATATAATTGCTCAACAATCAGGTAAAGATGAAAACCCTCATAAAACTAAACACATGGACGCAAACAATAAGTTTTTAGGTAAATGCAATAATAATTATTATAATGATAGTGATGATAATATTGGCATGACTAAAACTTTTAACGCACCATTTTACTTAGATGTAATTGGAACTAGCCATTGTAGATCAAGAGCAATCGCTTGTACTAAAGACGAGTACAATATTTTTTTAGCATGGCGAAGTGCAAAAGCAAAAGTTGTAAGTACACATCAAACATGGATTGATAGCATAACTAAACAAACTGATCAGTTAAAGATCGGCTTGAAAGCATATCGTTATTTATCTGAGGGAATAGAACTTGCTAGTGAACTAGGTATAAAATTAGACGAGGCAGAATTAGTTAGAACTAACTCTACTGGCTTGACAATTTATAACCCTAGTAATCTTGCGTCTATGATTAAAGGTATGAAAAATAAAAATCAGACTAGAGAAGATAAAATCAAGGCAAGACTACAATACGAAAAACAATCAATTAATTAAATTGACATATAGGACTATCTGTTATAGGATAGTCCTATTAATAACAGAAAGGACGAAATGTACACACAGACACAAACAGACAATAAAATAATAGAAACTAAAGTTGATTCATTAAAAAATATGAACAGACTATTGGCTCTAATGAACACTATGCAAGATAACATGACTCTACTGGCAAAAAGATTAGTAGAATTAGAAAAGAAAGTAGGTAAGACAGGTGAGTAATTTTTATATAACTTACTTTGCTAAAAAGCATAAAAAATTTATTACTCGTAAAGGTCAATATGCAAAGCCAGACGGAACTGAGGGCAAAGCCTTTGTATCTAAAGACGGCAACCCTTGTTTAATCTATTGGGATTTAGACGCAGACGGCTGGCGAAATGCGACTGGTCAAGTGAGGATTAAATGGAACTGACTTTAATAGAATATGGAATAGTGTTCGTAGTTTCAATCGCTATATTATGGTGGTACACATGAGCGAATTTATTTGGTGTCATGGTACGAGGTGCCATAAAAATCATACGACTGATCGTGTGCGAGGTTCTAAAGGTTCTAAAGTCTTGCGAACTAAAAAAATAAAACAGCACATAGACCGAGAGTGGTATCGCCCTGATCAAGTGTTTAATTATTTTTGTAGTCAAAATTGTTTAATGGATTTTATGACATCACACATACAACGAGTGATTGCACTCGATCCACGAACCGAGCCACAGGAAACACCTATTGACGACCCTGTAAGAGAGAGATCGGAATATGGATATATTAATACTACAATAAAAGAACGAGGGGTTGACACTATCACAGAATAATATATTATCCTACATATGATAAACAACGAAAGGACATATATGAAAACATGTAAAGAGTGTGGTTGCACACCTAAGAACGACGAGTGGGCAGTCAATAGCAATGAGCATTGTATGGATTGTGAGCAAGAGCAAAACGATTACTTCAATGCGTGTCAGGAGGACTGGAACGAGATCAAGGCAACCTTTAACGAGGAGAACCAATCATGAGTTGCGAAGTAAATACACAATGGTTCGAGAGAGCATACGAAGAACATTATGATGACCTCAAAGCAAAGGGGTTATCGGATCAGGAAATAGATAAGTTTATTAACGATCTATTTTATAACTCTAACGATTAATGAAAGGACATATGAAAGCAGACGAGAAAAAATATAAACGATCTAATAGATTCACAGGTGAGTCTATTATGCTCACTAAAGAGGAGGCTAAAAGACACGACGCAATTTTTTTATGTGAGATGATGGCAACTTCAGAAGATAAGGAACTCGGCACAGGTGGTTCTAAAATCTGGGAAACAATGCGAGAGCATTTAAGCTGGTTCAGGCAACACAACGCGAAAGCATATATGGTTTTATTAGATTAACAAATAACCACAGGATATAGTGTCAAGGATAATCCTAGACACTATGCCCAAAATGGGTTTTTCTTTGCTTGCAAACTGGGGCGGGCCCACCCCATAGAGGTACCACTGCAGGTTGCAAATAGCTTGTAAATTACGGGCGGGGGCCCACCCTAAAAGGCAGTAGGGGTCCCAGAGACAGTCTATATAGCTTAATAAGCATAGTTATGGTAAGTTAATTTGAAAACAACTTTGAAATGATAGATCCAAAAAATATTATAAAAAATTTGCCTGAAAACGAGGCTCAGGAATACGCAGACCTACAGTTATCCGATCAGCTAAAAAATATGCAAAAATTGGTTACGCATGATTTTTTAAATTTTGTAAAATATATGTGGCCAGAATTTATTGAAGGCAAACACCACAGAGACATAGGACAGAAGTTTAATGACTTGGCTACAGGTAAAATAAACCGTTTGATTGTGAACATGCCACCACGTCATACAAAATCAGAATTTGCATCCTACTTTTTACCAGCTTGGATGATAGGTAAGAATCCTAATTTAAAAATTATTCAAGCAACCCACACAGCAGATCTTGCAATTGACTTTGGAAGAAAAACTAAAAACTTAGTTGACGATGAGAAATATCATGAGATGTTTGACACAAGACTACAAGAAGATTCTCAGGCAGCAGGAAAATGGAAAACCGAACAAGGCGGAGAATACTTTGCAGCCGGTGTCGGTGGTGCCATAACTGGACGGGGTGCAGATCTATTAATCATTGATGACCCACACAAAGAACAAGATTTAAAAGGCGATGGTTCTGCTTTTGACAAAGCATGGACTTGGTACATGTCAGGACCTAGACAACGTTTGCAACCTGGTGGTAAAATTGTTTTGGTTATGACTCGTTGGTCTACAAAAGATCTGACAGGTAAACTAATTCAAGAGATGGCAAATGAAGATGGTGATACTTGGGATATTGTAGAACTACCTGCTATTCTACCAAACAAGAAACCTGTATGGCCAGAGTATTGGGATATTAAGGAACTAGAAAAAACAAGAGCCTCGATCCCCGTTTCAAACTGGAATGCCCAATATATGCAGCAACCGACTGCCGAAGAGGGTGCCATTATCAAAAGAGAGTGGTGGATGGACTGGACAGGAAAGAACCCACCTCCTATAGAATTTACAATACAATCTTACGACACAGCATTTTTAAAAAAGACATCATCTGACTTTTCAGCCATAACAACGTGGGGTATATTTAAAACAGAAGACACAGGTTATAATATTATTCTATTAAACGCGTTTAAAGATAGGTACGAGTTCCCCGAACTAAGGCGCTTGGCCCATCAAGAGTATTTAGATCACAGACCCGATTCAGTTATAATCGAGGCCAAGGCATCAGGGATACCTCTAACCCATGAACTTCGAGAGATGGGAATCCCTGTTATTAACTTTACGCCGAGCAAAGGAAATGATAAACACGTAAGGGTTGCCTCTATTGCGCCATTATTCGAAGCAGGCAAAGTATGGGCCCCGATGCACGAACACTTTGCACAAGAAGTTGTGGAAGAGTGTGCAGCGTTTCCGCATGGCGATCACGATGACTATGTGGATTCTATGACTCAGGCGTTGATGAGAATTAGACAAGGTGGTTTGGTTCCTCATCCTGAAGACTATAAACCTGAACCAATCGTGAAGGGTAACTTGAAGTACTATGGCTAATAGAAAAGTTTTAATCGAATCAATTTTAGGACTAGCTCAAAAGATAGGAGCCAACCCCAATAAGTTTATGGGGACTAAATCTAATATTAATTTCTTAGGAACCGGGGACCGGGGAATGAAAGGTACAACCTTTTCAGGCCAACTTAATGAAGATTTTTTAGATCTAGGTTTTGGTAAAAATGATATGATTAAAATCATTGAGCAAGACGCTGGTTATGTAACAGCCGGTAAACTTAATGATTCGCAGCTTAACACAATGTTAAACAATCTTAAAATGATTGACAATACGTTTAACCCGCCTCCTGGACCGATGAATGTTATTGACTTGGAAACAGGGACCAGGGGCATTAACAAAGAAGGTCTAGAGTCGTTAAGAGAATCTGACAAGATTAGAAGATTTTACAAAGGAATGAAAACAAGCAAGACGGCGATGTCTGATAAAATTATGGAAGGCATAGAGGGTTTAAAAACAAAAATTAAAGCACCTTTTAACATTAGATCAGCTGTTGATGATATTGAAAAAGTTGAGAAGAAAGCTGCAGAAGCTGACTTTACTAGAATGGGTGCAGCTGACTTTGGTGACAGCGTACAAGCTGAGGGTGCACGAAGAGCTGTAGTTAGACAATTGATGAAGAATAATCCTGACGAGTTTATGTTACCCCCTGAAACATTAGAGAGCATTAGCTTGTCTAAAGATTTACAAAGAGGCGGAGCTAATGCTCCTGACCCGTTAATAGTATTTAGAAACATAGGTAACTTTACAAAACAAGAGTTAGATCAAATAGATGATCTTATACAAAAATCTCCTTTTGATGATGTTGACACAATATCAAAAGAAATTTTGTTATTTATTAGAAGAATTAGACCTGAAGGTTTTAGATCAGGTTTTAGAAGCGGTAAAACAGTTAAAGGTATTGCAGAGCTTTTAAAATTAGGCAAAGGACAACTTAAGACTGCAGATAAAATTGACAGACCGGCATCAGCAAAACTAAATGATGAGTTTAAAGCTTTTAATGAAAGAAGATCAGAATATGGTGGACCAAGATCCGATGAGTATTATAGAAAATCTTTAGAGGTAGACAATGTTGAAGATGCACTTGGCCTTGGCCAATATGGTGGAATAGAGAACGCAAAGATTCCAGTAGAACTTATGACAGTAGATATTATTAAAGTTAAGTATCCACAGATACCAGATGAAATGGCAGAAATGATTGCAAGTTTACCTAATGATAAAAAAGCATTAGCGCTTGCTGATCTTGACCAAGCCATAATGTTAATGGGAACCGGTCGATCATCAGACGAAGTTATACAAATTATGAAAAGCGAGCCAAAGACTAAAATGTCCAAAGGCGGCTTAGCAAGAATCTTGGAGATGTAATGGAAACAGGTATAAAGCTTACAACTAGACAAGGTCTTCCTGGATACAGAGTTACTATTAGAAGAAAGACAAAAGATGGATTTAAAAAAATAGATAAATTTTTTTCTTTTGATAGATTTGGTAAAGCCGGAGCTTTAACTGAAGCCACTAAAGCGTCTAAAGAATTTACTACTAAATACAAGATTGATACAAGTATTAGAGATGTTTTTAAAAACATTGGTGCAACAAACTATAAAAAGGCAGAACTAGATAAAGCTGCAAAATTTTATACTAAAAATAAATTTAAAACTTATGATTCTTTAATTAAAAATGTTTACAAAGGGACAACTCAAGCAGAACTCGTAAAAACAAGCAATCCTCTCTATACTCAAGTTATTAATATTAAAAATAATTTAAATAAAAACAAGGGTAAATTTAAATTACCAGATCCAACAGGTGGTCAGTTTGAAGCTTATTATTTTACTGATTATACTAACAAAGACTTTATAAAAGATTTAAAAAATAAAAAAGGTCCTTACGAAATTGCATCTAAGTATTATGCAGATAACCCTTGGATAGAAAAAGAATTAAGAAAGACTGGAAACAGAGAGTATACAAGACCCCTTGGTTATTTAGCTAAAGTATTAACAGCGCGTAGAAAAAAAGACTCTGAAGTTGATAAAGCTATTAGAGAATATAGAGCTTGGGAAGACAAACAAGTAACTCCTAAAACTCAAAGAGAGTATGCAAAAAAAGTAGAGAAGTTAATACCTCTTGCTAAAGAAAACGGCATTATTCCTAAAAACATAAATACGAATGCAGAATATTTTAGATACGTTAGAAAAAATAGAATAGATCCTTTAATGCGTTTGTTTAATAACTTAGAAAAAATTGGTATTGAACATATTGGTGGTATTAGTAGAGCTGTTGATTTATCGGATTACAAAACATTAGGTGAAGTTGTTCCTTTACTAGGAGGAAAAGATGTAAACTCAACTAAAGGAATTTTATATGACAAACCTATGACAGGTTTAGTTAAGACTGCTGTTGAAAGTTCTGTTCCAGAAGCAAAAACAAGAAACATAAAAGCTTTTAATAAATTTGCTAGAGAAGCAGAAGAGTTTACCGGTACTCCTGTCTCTAGAATGAAAATAGTAGATGGAGTTCCTGTAAGAACTTCGTCTGGAAGAACTTTAACTGATCCTTTGTATAAAGATGCAAAATCTATTGTAGAACAATACGTCTCTCAAGGTGGAAGCAAAAGAAAAGGCTTTGAAAACATTCCTCAAGCTACACAGGAAGCTGTTAAAGCCGCAGAGGTAGGAGACACTGCATTGTTTGTAAAAAAAGTAAGAGATAGTTTAGTCGATGCAGTTAAAAAATCTCCAACATCATGTAAAGCTTTTTTAAATAAAGCTGTAGGTGGTCCTTCGTTAAATTGTATTGATACTATAAACAAAGACCCAATTAAAGCAGCAGGTCAATTAGCAGAAACAAAAGCAACTTCTGCTGCAGTAGGTAAAGTTAAAAATTTAGCAAAAGGTTTTTTAAACATTTTGGGCAAAGGAAAAACATTTGCAGTTACAGCAGGAGTTGGTGCAGGTGCCGGAGCCCTGGTCAAAGCTTTTAAAAACGATGACCCTACAACTTATTTAACAAACGACAAACAAGCTAACGCTATGATTCTTGATACAGCTGATCAATTAGAACGAGAAGAGAGACAAGCAGCAGTTGGTGATGCACCAGAATTATTAGACGAAGCAAACATAGGTGCAGAATTGGGTGTAACTGCAGCTGCAATTCCTGGTTCTAAAAAAGTATTTGATGCTAGAAAGAAAAAAGGTTTTGGTGCTGTAAGAGCAGGATTAGGACCGGTTGGAAAAGCGTTATCTGGATTTGCCACACCATTAGGAATAGCTGCAACCACACCTTTAAATGTTGCAAGTCAAGTTTATGCAGGTGATTCTGTAGAAGACATAGCAACTAATCCATTAAATTATTTAGGTCCAGCATTTGCAAGCACATTGACAAAAGAAGCTACAGTTGGAATGCCTAAAGGCGGAATGTTAAACAAAGCATTAAGATTAGGTATGAGTCCTGCAGGAGTTAGAGGGGTAACTAAATTTTTAGGATTACCAGGTCTTGCATTAAGTTTAGGATATGAAGGATATGATCAATATAAAAAATACACAGAAGGCAGAGGGTTTGTTTACAACCTTTTGAACAAAGATGAGTAAAACCAACAAAACTCTTGTTGTAAATATGCAACACGTTAAGACTAATCTAATTCCACCTCGAAGTGGACCTAACCCACAAGGCTTGAATGTTCCTACAAAACAAGTTAAAACAATCAAGAACTCGGAGAAAATAAATGGCAGACGACAACATAGATAAAGCTCTTCCTAATGTGGAGCAAACAATAAAAGTTCCGGGCGAAGAAGAAATTACAGCAACAGAGACAGAAGTTACAGAAGATAGAGTACCTTCTCCAGATGATATAGAAGTAACTCAAACTGATGACGGTGGTGCTGAAATTAATTTTGAGCCAGGTGCAGTTAATCAAGCAGGCACAGAAGGCCACTTTGATAATTTGGCAGACTTACTACCTGATGATGTTTTAGGATCATTAGCGTCTACACTTTACGAAAATTACATGCAGTACAAACAATCTAGAAAAGATTGGGAGGACTCGTATGTTAAAGGATTAGATTTATTAGGGTTTAAATATGAAAACCCAACACAACCGTTCCAAGGAGCTTCAGGTGCAACGCATCCTGTTCTTGCAGAAGCGGTAACACAGTTTCAAGCACAAGCTTACAAAGAATTACTTCCCGCAACAGGACCTGTACACACACAGGTTATGGGAAAACCTGACAGACAGAAAGAAGACCAGTCTGTTAGAGTAAAAGATTTCATGAACTACCAACTCATGGATGTGATGAAGGAGTACGAACCCGAGTTCGATCAAATGCTTTTTTATCTCCCTCTAAGTGGCTCTACTTTTAAAAAAGTTTATTACGATGAACTTTTAGGTAGAGCCGTTTCAAAATTCGTACCGGCTGAC
>WLWH01002068.1_pt1 | contig 11831 bp, 18 predicted proteins | sample 6712741 | NCBI WGS metagenome assembly WLWH01 (sample SAMN12718694, study PRJNA515312) | sponge metagenome | isolation source: marine sponge | host: Mycale hentscheli | place: New Zealand: South Island, Marlborough, Capsize Point | collected 2003-05-01 | reverse complement strand
CGAGTATTTAGTGATCGCTGGAGGTGGAGCTGGTGGATCTGGTGCTGAAGAACCTTGTCGTGAGGGAGGTGGAGGAGGTGGAGCTGGTGGCTATCGCAACTCTTATGCTTCTGAAACCTCTGGAGCAAATTCATCAACCGAAACACCTTTGACATTAGTTGGTTCAACTAACTACACAGTCACAGTTGGAGCTGGTGGCTCTGCACAGAGTGGAGCTAGTCGTGTTGGACTAAATGGCAACAATTCAGTTTTTTCAACAGTCACATCTACTGCTGGAGGTGGTGGTGCAAGAGATAACAACTCAGGTTCTGGCGGAGGTTCTGGCGGTGGTGGTGGAGCTAATGGTGGAGGTGGAGCTTCTGGAACTGCTAATCAAGGAAGAAATGGTGGATCTGGTGCTTGTTCAAATGCTGGAGGTGGTGGTGGTGCATCTGGCACTGGCACAAATGGAATTGGAAATGTTTCCCCTTATACAGGAGGATTCGGAGGTGCAGGTTTATCTTCATCAATAACAGGTTCAGCAGTCACAAGAGCTGGTGGAGGAGGTGGTGGTTCTTATTCACAAGGTGGAACAGGTGGATCTGGTGGGGGCGGAAATGGAAATGGTGGCGGAGGTCAAACAAATACTGGATCTGGTGGTGGAGGGCGTAGAAGCTCAACAGCATTTTCTGGTGGTTCTGGAGTAGTTATAATTCGCTATTCAAATGCTTTAACTTGCACTGTTGGAGCAGGTTTAACAAGTTCAACAACAACAGATGGATCTGAAAAGGTGACAACATTCACTGCTGGATCAGATTCAATTTCATTTAGTTAAAAGGAGAAATTATATGGCACATTATGGATTTATTAATAATGAAAATATTGTGGTCGAAGTGATCACTGGAAAAGATGAGGATGATCTGGAAACACTTCCAGAGGGTTTTGACTCTTGGGAACAATATTATGAAACGAAAAGAGATGGTCTAACTTGCAAAAGGACATCATATAACACAATGGGCAATGAGCATACTCTTGGAGGAACACCTTTTCGAGGAAATTATGCAGGAATAGGAATGACCTATGATGTCGAAAATGATGTTTTTTATTCTGAACAACCTTATCCAAGTTGGTCTATATCAGAGGAAACCAATTGGATTTGGACTCCCCCAATACCAAGACCAGAGACTGATCCAGATGCCGATCCACAAGACAGGATCGGTTATGAATGGAATGAAGAGGATCAGACTTGGGATCTAATCGAATGAATCTCGAACTTTTAAGATTTAGCTCAACTGAAGACTCTACATCTGGGATCTTGTCGATCGTGAATGATGATGGATCTAAAGAGTTTTTGGCTTATACAGTAGAAGATCCATATCGTGAAAAGAAGATCAAACACATCACTCGATTCGCTGATGGGCGTTATCAGATCAAGTTCAGAGCTGTTGGTGGATTTCAAAGTCGTTATTTGAAACGCTATGGAGCTGAGTTTCATTCAGCTGGAATGTTAGAGCTTCAAGATGTGAAAGGTTATTCTGGTGCAGAATATACCTATGTTTTAATCCACGCTGGAAATAGTGCAAAAAGTTCCAGTGGTTGCATCATTCTTGGCGATAATCAGACCAATAACCAGATTAAAGAATTTGGATGGGTTGGATCATCAAGAAATAATTATTTAAGGACATATCCAATTATTAGAGATGCTCTGCTTAAAGGAGATGAAGTCTGGCTTGATGTTATAGATCACGACAGAAACACTGAGAAAGAACACGACTCCACAGATAACAACATTTTAAGTGTAGGTGGAGGGATCTTTTGCAGACAGTGTGACACAAAATTCACAATCGAATAATTAAGAAAAGAGGACAACAATGGCGAAAAAAACACTTAAAAAATATTATCAAGAGAATCCATCTACAACTGGACAAGGAAGCTTCTTAGATCGAGAAGATATCAAAGATCTAGTTGATGAGGGTATTCAAGGAATTAAAGATGGCATACCAGCAACAGTTGTTGCTCGATGGCTTGTCTCTGAAGCTCCAACTGATCTAAATAGGAAATTTCACACAATAAGACAAGGACTTCTTCATCGTGCCAAAGAAATCTCTTAAAAATTATAACAAGGACAACACAGTCATTAAAGGCGTGGATAAGTCCGAGAAAGTTAAGATCTCCAGAAAAGATGACAAAGCAACTGCAACTCTGCCAGTTGGATCATCAGATATTAATGAAGTCTGGAGAATGTTAGAAGAACGAGGATTCTCTCCAGATGACTGGGAGATCCAGAGTCTAACTGTTAACCAGTGGGAAGCTCCATCAACTGATGGCGTTCAACTGTTTGAACAGACTAAAGCGACACTGAAACAAAAACCAAAGTATTTGGGAGAGTTAATCAGTTCACTTGGATCAATTGGGAGTGCTGGTTTCAGTCCTCAACCAAAGCTCAAAGCGAAAGCTAAACAAGAGATGCTTGTGATTCTCGGTGATCACCAACTGCCATTTCGGAATGAGATATTGACTGAACTCTCCCACTCTTTCTTAAATGATCTTAAACCAGATGGTTTAGTGTATATGGGAGATCTTATTGACTTCCCTAACTTGTCACACTTTGCAACCAATCCAGATTTCACATCTACTGTGCAACAAGGGATTGATCTAGGTCATAGAACATTAAGAGATCTAAAAGACTCAGCTGGTCTTAAAAAGGGATCAGAGATGATCTTTATTGAGGGGAATCACGAAGTCAGACTAAGAAAAGCATTAGTTGAGAAACTCCCCCAGCTCTTCGGCATAAAGAAAGCTGATGTGACTGATGATGAAAAGTCTGTCTTGCATTTAGCTTCTTTAATGAGATTTGATGATCTAGGTTGGACTTATTGGGATGAACCATCAGATGTCTATCCTCATCCAGAATACGAGATCGTTAAGGGACTATTTGCCCGACATGGCAACTTTGTTCGAGCAAAGGCAGGAATGTCTGCACTTGCTAACTTGGATCGTGTTGATGGATCAATAATACAAGGACACACGCATCGACTTGCGATCACTCATCATTCAAGATGGACTGGTCAACAGATGAATTTATATACAGCTATCGAGACAGGAACAATGGCAGATCTTAAAGGTCTTGGTTATTCAAAACAACCAGACTGGCAAGGAGGATTCATAACTCTTGTTGTTGATCGCAAAGCAAACACATTTCATCCAGAATTAGTGATTTTTAAAGAAGACACGATCACTTGGAGAGGATATTTCTGGACTCTGACAAATAAAGGAGTCAAAACAAATTGGGAAAAGACCTAAAAAAAATGCTTCCTCAGATCATTATCACTGGTCTGATCGGCATTAGTTCTTGGATGTTCACAAGCATTCAAGACATTATTCAGCATCAAGGAAAATGCGATGCTGAAGTTAATTATCTAAAAGAACAAATTCAAGAACAGAACGAAGAGCTTGATATGTTAGAAGCAAACTTCACTGATCTTTTATTCAAGCTACAAGGTTAAGGAGAAAATATATGTTTAAAGATTTAGATTTCAAAGATCTCGGTGAGCGTTGCATTGCAACATTCTTTGAGACTTTTATAGCAATGATCACAGCTGAAGCACTAACAGGAAGCGATGGAGATCTACTTAGATCAGCTTTTGTTGGTGGATTAGCTTCTGTCTTGTCACTGCTTAAAACAGTTATGAAAAACTATAATGCAAAAAAATAGCGATCCAAACTTCACTCAAAAGGAGCTACTGCAAATGGTCTTAGAGAAGATCGATAAAATTGAAGAGAAGTTGGATAATAAGCTCGATAAGTCAGAATTTTATAAAGTATTAGGATTGATGGCAACATTGATTCTTATCTTCGCCAGTTTTTCTATGTAGTTAAACAATAAAGGAGATCTGATGTTTAAATGTCCGATTTGTCTTCACGCTAGTTGTTCCCTTAGATGGAACAGACTCATTAATGCACTTGAGTTGCATTGTCACAGGTGTGGTCGTGGAACAAAAGTTCTGTCAGATGATGCTAAAGAAATACATTAAAATTTATTAAAAGGGTGGATTCTTCTGCCCTTTTTTTGTTTTTGTAGAGGTTTTTTTTGTCTTAGGTTTATATAGTTCATTTGCTTTGTGCCAGAGATAATAAACTTCCTTTTTAGTAGATTCATCATCATACTGTTTGTCGAGATCATCTAGGATCTCAGATTCTTTCATCTCTAAAAATAAATTAATCCATTGTTTTAAATATCCACTGTCTTTCACAACTTGCTTTTCAGTTAATCCTTTTCCTTGTAGGTCTGAAGTTATTCTTCTTAATGAAGCTCTCTCCCACAACAAATCTTTTGGATCTTTAATCTTCATATCAGTTGTTTGCAAAATTATATCTGGAGTTGGAAATCTCGAATCAAATTCATTTCCAAATAAAATAAAATCGTTTAGAAAAGACATTATCTCAGAATTTGTTAGTGGTCTCCAATCAATATCAAAAAGGTGCTTTTTAAGTTCTCGATAATGTGCATTCGACAACCTCAATTGGAGCAAATAATAAGAATGCTCGGTGAAGACTTTGAGAACATCTTTCCAGTGATTTTTGACAAAAGATGGTTCATCAGTCTCCTTTTCCTCCCAGTATTTAATCCCCTTGTTGTCAATGTTGATTCCTTGCTCAGATAACCAGAAAGCAAGTTTGTTTTGTGATAAACCACATAAATATTGTCTAACATAAGCAAACCTCTGCTGAATAGTGTTAATCTGGATCTTCTTTTTGATTGACCAATCCTCAGTTGCAAATTCTGGATCATTAAAATAACTTGCAACACCATTGACTTGTCCAAAATGCATCATCACAACTTTTTGAGTTTTTTTAAGACCAATGTATTTTTCATCAAAGAAATGTTGGTTTTTATTTCCCCACTCTTCCAGTTGTTGCTTTGAGTGATAAGTCGGATAAATAACTGATCTAGGTTCTTGATTATTATTAGGAAACACAATTGCAGAAATATATGAACCTTTCCCATTGTGAATTTCATCAAGTTCACTTATATAATCTTTGTCAGTGACATCATACCAAACAACAAATGTATTCCAGTTCCTTGAAACAGACATTGCTCCAAGAAATTTAATCTCAGCGAGAATTGATTGTTGCATATCATAAGTTGATGCTGTCTTGGTTTTATCAAGATATTTAGCAAACCTTTTAATTGCTGGTGTTGATAGATCAACCTTTGTCTCTAAGATCTCTTTTTCAGTCATTGGCTTAGTCATCTTTTTAAGCAGACCTCTAGTTGGATAGTTCTCAAATGTTGAAAGCATAAGACTAATGATTCGCTTGTCAGTTAAGGAGGCATACATTGTGTCAACGCCCTCTTGATATAGATCATCATCCCAACCAGTGACAATATGCTTCCAAGCATTTGGATCAATGCCCTCAGCTTTTATCTTTGAATTTTTAGAATTAAATATTAGATTCTGAAATTCAATATCTTTGTTGTCTCTATCTTCCATACAGTGATTCTTGCAGAAATTAAAAGTTTGTCAAGAGTATGGGTATAGTGAAAAATTCTTGCCCAACAAAGCTCTTATATTCCCAGCGAGGTGTTAAGGTATATATTAGTTAGGTAGAAAATAAAGAATCTACCTAGCTAGGAAGACAAAGGGGCAATGTGGTTTTCACACTTGCCCTTTTCTAATTATAGGAGATTGAAATGAAAAGACTACTCTCAGTTAAAGAGATTATGGAGATCACAGGTTGGTCTAAAGCTTTCGCATACAAACTCATTGATTCAAACAAGCTTCCAGCAATCCCAACAAATTCAGAAGAGAAGCTCCTCCCTATTCGTGTAGAGATTTCAGAACTAGAAAAGTTGATCAAAGGTGGTGCAGATGTCTAGCAAAGCAAAGCGTGACATTTGGTATCAACTAGATGCAAGATTGTTTGAAAAATTTGAAGTGATGCGAATAGCTCAAGCATTAAAGATAAGTATTAATGAAACAGTTGGAGCATTGGTCAGACTCTGGTCAATATCCATAACACAGTTTCCAGAGGGCAAAGGAGAACTTGTCGCTGGAAAATTAAAGGTGTCTGTCCAAGATCTTCCAGTCATTATGGCACTGGAGAATGATGGACAAGAAATATTTGATGCTCTTGCAGAGTGTCAATGGATCGAAGAGCGTGATGGGATAATTGTCATCCCAAAATGGGATATGAAAATTGGTCAAACCATTATCAAGCTTGAAAAAGATCTCGAACGAAAAAGAAAGCTGGAGGATTAATTATATGTCAGACTTAGCAAACTCCAGCTCTTCTTGGAAAGAGACTGTCTATCCAGTGATTAAAGATGCAATATTTGAAAAGTATGTGGATCTAACTCAAACTGATCTACGAATGAGCGAATCCCAGAAAAAAGGATTCTTTAGAGCTTATCACGATCTCATTGCACAAGAACCAACTCTTGAAGAGATGGATATTGCATTCACTTCATACATTGCACACTTTGATCATATACCAAGTCCTTTTGCGTTCTCTAAACACTTCAACAGATTTCGATCTGGAATTATGCCGAACAAAAAGGGTTCAACACAAAAGATGATTGAACAACAACAAGCTGATCTGAAACTTGAGCAGTGGGTTAAAGAGATGGAGGCAGAAGATGAGTAGAAGAGTCCCTCTAAATGAAGCTATCCAGTTCCTTAAGTCCATAGATGTTTGGCACGAGTTTAAATTCAGTGATGAACAACTTATGCGTGTTGCTCCAGAGCTTCAAGATTTTGGTCGTGAGGTTCTAGCAAGAGCATTAGAGCTGATCAAAACAATGGAGAAAAAACCATCACCAGCAAAGATAATGCAGATGTGTCGTGATCAACAGGTCATTATAAAAAGTGAACGAGCATTGGAAACAAGTCCAGAGGAAGATCCCTCAACTTGGATGACATCAAAAGAATATGCTCAGTCACAGGGATTTCCAACGCTGACTGCCCTAATAAAGCACAAGATAGAGGAGCAACAAGCTTCCGAGGTCGAGCAGACAAACACTGCCCCACAGTCATCTCTGCTCGATCCCTCTATCGAAAGCGTTATTGATAGTCTGGAGGATTCTGCGTGAAAAAGAAATCTAAGACTTTCGAGAATCTTAAAATCATATTGAGCTTTTTAGAAGTTGTTTCAGATGCTGGAAAACCAAAACTTTCAAATAATAAACTTGAAAAAAGTGTCTCTGGAACGAGAGACAACTCCCCTTATGACTACAACTTTGCATTCTGGAATGGAAAAAAGGAATCAGTTGAACGCAAGATCTCTGATCTAGCTAAGTTCTGTCTTAAAACTGTTGCTCCAGAGGAGAGAAAATCTGTCTCTAAACAGTGCAAAAGAAAAGATTGTGATCATAAAAACAAACGAGTTGAGATAGCTCAGAAGTTTTGTGCTGGTTGTGGGAGATCTTATGAGTGATTTAATATACACAAACACCATATCAAGCAACAGCAATATCCTTGATTTTAAATTATCACAAGCAAAAATGAACTCTAAAGAGATAGTCAGTTGGGATAATGCAAAAAGACTTCATATAAACCTCATCTCTGGAATTGTTTGTCGGAAACAGGCATTGGAAATCTTCCCTCAGTTTTATAAAGTCTCTGGACTTATATACAACAAGAACTGGGATCAGATGATCAAAGAGGGGCGATCTCCATATTTTGTTGAAAATAGGATCAGCTTAGGAAAAAGAAGAGGGACTTGTGCTTGTAGATGCTCCCTTGAATATATTGCAGATGAAGTTCTCTATGGTGGTGGCTATCCAAAAATTAAACCAAATCCAAATCTCGGTTTAAGACAGGAAGAAAGTTATGGATATCGATTTGATGGAGAAGAGCCAGTCAAAGCAAAACTTCCTCCATTCGTTTTTTCAACAAGTCAGAAATTAATCAAGGAAGCTTAAGGAGGTGAAATGAACCAAAAAATTGATCAAGCACTTAGACAAATAGAACTATCAAAGAAAGCAATTAGTGATGCAGAACTGATTCTCGCTGAACTACTCCAAGAAGATAATGTTCCAAGTGTTATTGAACCAGAACCAATGCAACAAGTTAAAGAAGATATGAAAGATGTTGGAATGGAGTTCACAGATAAAACTCCTCCTCGAACTGATCTTCAGTGTCCTTTATGCACTTCAAAAGTCTATGACAATAGACCGAACAAAGAATCTGGTCAATATAAAGCGACAGCTCCAGACTTCAGTTGTTCTAATAACAATGACTGCTCTGGTATGACACAAGGAAATCAGAGAATGCTTAGAAAAGCTTGGTGGTTAGATTCAAAAGATCTACCACAAGACTGGATCAATACAACTGTGCCAGTTAGTGCCGATGATGATCGTGTTGTTGTAGATCCACCACAAGAGAATGCTGAAGACATTGGTGTTCCATTTAACTAAATACCTAGGAGGTAGAGAATATGTCAGAGATTGACAAAAACAGGAAGAAATTCCAAGAACCATACAATTTGGATCATTTATTTGATCCACTAACAGATATGGATGACTCAGACAGTAAAGTCTTTATGGCAGAGACTGAAGAGGAAGCACATAAGATCCTATTTGCTTATGTTAATAAAGAGATCAAAAAAGTCTGGGATCAGAGCATAAAAGCGTTCAGTGAAATTGATAGCTTAACAAAGAAAATTGGTTCGGTTAGCGAATGGAAGTTGGCAAAGACTGTTTATAAAACAGATGAATGGATCGCAACACAAAGCAAGATTGCCATGGCAGATATTGGAAGTCTTGATCGCTATCAAATTAATAAATTTGAAAACGAGGTTAGTCAGTATCGATTGCAAGTTGGTATTGAGAAGCTCCAACACATAAGGCGACTAAATAAAAACTTAGATGATTTGAGTTTTGAATTAACTCACATAATCAGTCACTTGTCAGAAATTATAAGCGATCCAAATGAAATTAGAATATTTGAACGCTCAGAGGGAGAAGCTCCCTTTTAACGATTAACAACGAGCTGATCAGTCCATAATTGCCCAATTGTCTTCTGGTCAGCTTTGTTGCATTATATGAACAATGAACTTTTGCCTCTTGGTGAGGTTAAGGAATTAATAAAAGATCCAAACTATCGATGGCGAGATCGTGCCAATTGTCTTGGTGTTGATGTCAATAACTTCATAGTTGAGCGAGATGCTAGAGGAAAGAAGATCGAGAAGATCTATGAGAAAGCTCTCTCCTACTGTGAAGACTGCGATGTCAAAGCTGAGTGCCTCGCATTCGCTATTGAATACAAATGTTTGGATGGTGTCTGGGGAAATCTTCTGCCAGATCAAAGAAAAGGACTGCACAATCATAGAAAGGTGCGTGACTTATTAAAGGAAAGAAAAAGAAAGTGATTCAAGATCGATTTAGGTGTCAATCTTGTCATAATATTTTAAAAAGAATTAATGATTCAGATCAATATTATTGTGATCAACCAAGCTCTCAATGTGTCGATTCTCTTCGTGTTTTTAACATAATTTAATCTGTGTTCAAGATTTTTGAACAAATTTGAACAAATTTCACCTAATTTAGAACCAGCAACTTGCAGGAAAAAAATAGCTATACTGTTAAATATGATGCTTAGAGTCAAGAATGATAGACTTTTAAGTGAATCAAGTTTGTTCAAACATTTTAGTTTGCAACCAGCGACTGAAATGTTGGCAATTCAAAATTGCCACCTAACACTCTTGATTCATTATAAAATGTCCCAGTTTTATTGGTCAATAGGTTCTTTAGAATCCCTATTTTCCACCTTGTCTCTGTATTTTTGAACAAATGATGAACAAATTTTGATTCCCAGCAAGGAGTCATAATAGGAGGATGAAGATGATTAAAGCTAAATTAGGAAAGTCGCAAAAGACAGTTAGTAAGACTGGAAAGGTTTCGTGGAGACCTAGGTGGTCACAACTGAATGATGATGGCAAATACAAAACAGTCTATGGAAAGTCTCAGAGTTTAAAGTCTGAAGCTGATAGATTTGCACAAGATAAAGTGAACGAGATTAATGATCGAACTTTTAAGAAGTTGGTTGTTGCTGAAGAAGTTATGACTGTTGGACAGTTTGCTGAAACGCATTGGCTTAAAGCTGAGAGGCAAGTTCTAATGAAGAACAAAGCTATGATCTCAACTGCCATCAAATACTGGAAGAAAATTGGTCTGTGGAATGAACCATTGGATGAAATAACTTCTGCTGATTGTTATAAATACATTGCAGATCTTAGAGCAAAAGGTTTATCCCCAGCAACAGTCCAGAACTATAAGACAGAGCTGAGAACACTATTAGCTTTGGCGTTAATGCTTGGACAGATCAGTATCAATCCAATTATTGGTGTTAAAAATGAGAGAAGAACTCAAGAGCAAAAAGATCGTGAAGAGAGAATCTTTAACGATATCAGAACAAAGACTTGGACTATGGAAGAGATTAAAACTAACTTAGAGAAGTTAAAAAACATTCCAAAGATAGCTGTCACACAATATCCAAAGAATAGATCTTCATACACACAAATGAGATCAGCGACTGGAAGCGTTCCAGAAATCTTATGGTATGGAAGATTCTTGCTGGGGTTTTATCTTGGTTTGAGAAATGGTGAGATTCTTTCATTGAAGTTTAGTGACTTCGATATGGACAACAAAGAGGTGTTGATCAATACTCAAATGTCTAATCACACACATATTGATGAATTAGGCAATATAAAATTGCGTGTGACACAAGAGGGGCAGATCAAAGCTTCCTCTCAAAGGTATCAACATTGTCAAGATGAAGTGATTGAGTTTGTTAACGATGTTGCTTTGATGCAAATGTCCCTTGGTATCTATCACGAAGATCAATATCTTTTTGTAGATCGCAAAGGATTTAATATTGGGATCACATATTTCAGAGATAGTTGGATCAGAATCCAAGAACATTGTGGGATCACTAATCCATTAAAGAGTCCTAAATATACGAGACATTCCTCAGCAACTGCATTGGCAGGACTTGGTTGGAGTGCTGGAGATATTGCACAACACTTGGGACACAAGAATGACAGGGTGACAAGGGAATATTATATCCTTAATGATAAAGATCGAAAGAAAAAGATGGCTCAAGAGTTTGGCAATTAAGAAAGTCCCTCGATATTAAATAAGTGGTTCAATACACGAAAGACTTTCTCAATTTAAGTCTAAACCTTTATTGCTGACACTCGCAATTATGTTAATATTTTAATTATTGCGGGTATGGTATAACGGCTAACACACGACCTTGCCAAGGTCGAGCTGGGGGTTCGATTCCCCCTACCCGCTCCACTCATCAAACAAAAAAGCGATCGGTGTCTGATTGCGTGATCTTTGTCTTCTTTCTGATGGTTTTTGCAGACATTCATTGCAAGTTGGGATCTTATCTGGATATAAAAGGAAGCGTTTGCCACATATATCGCAATCAACTAATCGCTTAGTGTTGTCATGTTTGTCATCATAAGGCAGTGCTGATCCCATATAAATAATATAACAGAGACCACTGACATTTCTTTCCAAGGAATTTCCGAGGAAGTTCCAAGGAATGTCCAAGGAATTTCCATACCTTTTCCAAGGAAAATCTGACATAAGATAAGATAAGACAAGATAACATCAAGATAAGAGAAGATAAGTTATTGCGTCAGCTGAAGCTGACAAATATGTTCAAACCCTTGAGAAGCAAAATAATCAAGAAATATGGGCAAATTTTTAATTCGTTCCCATCGGCGTGTTATTGTTATATTAATCATCCAACAACTATCTCTTGGAAACCTCTTATGATCAACGCAACAGAACATCCCTCTTATAGTTATTTAGCTGAGTTGAATGCTGATGCAGTTAT
>WLWH01002067.1_pt1 | contig 11831 bp, 16 predicted proteins | sample 6712741 | NCBI WGS metagenome assembly WLWH01 (sample SAMN12718694, study PRJNA515312) | sponge metagenome | isolation source: marine sponge | host: Mycale hentscheli | place: New Zealand: South Island, Marlborough, Capsize Point | collected 2003-05-01 | reverse complement strand
ATAGCTTGTTCCATAAATTGTTGTAAAGACATAGGCTCGATGCCTTGCTCTTGCATATCAAATACGTACTTAGCGTATTCTTCTTCTAATTGAGCCATCATCATTTGCTCAATTTCTTGTGGAGATTTAGGACCTTCATTACCACTATACTTGATAGATGGTGCGTTAGTCTCTAGTTCTTCTGAAATTTGTATATCTGTTATTGCCATGGTTTTGCCACTTTACTTTGTTTTTGCGAACAAATCAAGAGCCGGCATGATAACTGTTACGTCTCTCTGCACATCCTCTTCAGGTATATTTGCAGCTTTTAAAGCTTCTTCAGTCTCATAGACTTCTCCTGTTTTCTTGTTCTTAATTGTAGTTATTATCTTTTCTGGTGTTAGTTCTATCATTATGTTGTTACCTCTTTCTTGATGTTTAAGTAGCTTACTGCAAAATCAAATGAATCTGCAGTGCTAGATTGGATTGTTAGTGTAGTTCCACCAACAACTATTAACGGTTGGGTTAATAATTCTGTTGTAACGTTTGCTGACAAAGCAGCTGATTTAATAGTTGTAATAGAATTGTTTGTTACTGTTACGCTAGGTGTGCCAGCTGATGTAACTAAAATAGATTTAATTAAATATGTTTCACTAACTAAAGGATTACCGGTGCCAAAAGGATTTAAAGCACTTCCTGTTGTATTGTTATCTATTCCTACAAATTTATATTCGTTTACTACTGCCATTAATCTAAAAAGAAACTTCTAGCTTCTATCTCCTGTTTTAATTCTTCTTGAAACGTACTATTTAATTTTTCTAACACGGCATCTAAATCTCTTACTAAAGATTGTGATGTATCTTGATCATATTCTGCGCTTGCTCTAGTTAATGTTTGTACTATTTTTGCCATTATTGTTGTATCCCTTTTAAAGCATTTTTAAATTCTTCAAATGATAGTGGAGTGCCCATAGGAGCATCTATTAAATAATTATTATATGCTTCTTTAAACGCACTATCTAAATTTGAAGGATCATTTTCTGTAAAACTAGTCAAAGATATTTTTTCATCTTCAAAATCTTCAGGCATTATACCACCTAAACCTAATTGATTAAAGTTAGACATGTCATCATAATATGTATCTTTAAATAATCCCTGACCTTTGTCATACATATTACCAATGGCACCACCCACAAAAGGTATACCAGTTAATAAACTCATTAATCCACCAAATACTCTTCCACCATAACCTGGTTTAAGATTACCAAAATTGGATTTAGTAGGATCTACATATTGATTCGTGTAACCATATTTATTAGCGCCACCAAAAAAAGAACTTCCTCCAGTATATTTTTGTGTAGGACCAAATCTTGTTTCGCCTACAAAATCTATTTTTTCTTGAGGGTCCGATAACGTTCCTTTAATAACATCTGTAAAACCACCAGTGCCTCCTACACGAGAAGGGCTTGTGTTTGCAAATCCTGCGTCTGATCCTGCATAACCACCACTACCACTATTGCTTGATCTATCATTTGGTCCACCCATAGTGTCACCACCATATCTAAACATTTGTCTAGCTTGTTGTAATCTTGTAATAGACATTATCGTCTTCCTCCAGTTTGTATATCTAATCTAAAAGTACCTAACTTCCAACTAGTATCTACTGCAGTATTGGATATGGTAAGAGCAATAGCTCTAGCTCTTGCACGTGTATCTACTTTTGTTGTAGCAGAGGTAACAGTAAAAGGTCCTAGTGATGAACTTGCTGATGAATTATTAGGATAATTTCTAAGGTCTAATTGTATAATAGTATTACCTTGCTGTGCAATAAAGTCAGGAATAATTCTACTAACTCTCATAATGTTTTCTCCATCACCTCTAAGGTCAGCCATGTTTGTAGCAGCTCCTCTAATAACTTTTTGTGTAATATCATAATCTCCAGAAGTAATATTAGCAGGTATCGCAGTTGTAGATGCTCCTGCTTCTACTTGATTAACTCCTGTTTCATGTTCAAAATAAACTGTAATTCCCTCTGTATTTCCTTCAACATCAAAAGAAGCATCATCACCTGCATCATATTTAGTTCCATGAGGCAAACCAAATACAGCTGAATCTTCCCATGCGCTTCTTACAAAAAGATTGCTATCGTTTGTAAACCAAATAGGTCTTTTAGCTGTTGAATCTAAATAACTATATGTAACAGCTCTATTATTAACATTAGATGTAGACGTTGGATAAAACCAAGTTATCTCTCCAAACAAATTATTAATACCACAATAAATTAATTGACTAGATGTTGTGTTAATGTCATCGTAAACATAATCTTCTACTAAACAGTCCATAGATTCTAGTTTACCAGTATATCTAAAGAAACCATTTTCTGACATCCAGTATGCAGCACCATCAACTTCTACAGCTGCATTCATACCTATCAATCCACAGTTAGTTCCGACTTGTTCAAAGGCAAAAGTAAAAGGTTGACCTACAAAACGCATAGTAAATAAAGATGTATCCGACCAAATGTATATTGCATTTCTACCTAATGTTGCACCCATGATCCGTGATCCGGCGGCCAGTCTTTGTGTACCAGCATTATTGGTTGCTGTAGGTGTGTAGTCGTTAATATTTTCTTGAGAAGAAAATCTTATAAACATATCGTCTTGTGATGATTTATCACCAATAGTAGTTTCTGTACCAAAGAATACTAAGTGACGATCGGGTGTAGATACAATCATATCACGTGACGCTGTTGGTGCCCCTGTAATAATTGTAGCTCTTTGTGACGTAGCATTAGATGCATCACCATCCCATTCAAAACATTCTCCGTTATGTATTAAAGCAATAAGAGTCGTACCTAAATTATCTAAAGACCATAAACCTGGATCTGTAACAGAGTCAGTATTTGCTGCTGGTGAACCCCAACCAGTCCATGCTGTGGTATTAGTAACCGTAGCACCATTTAAGTGAGTAGTGGCTGTCGTACCTCTTGCTGCTCTTCCAATACCAGTTAATTTATTACCTGTAATTCCTGTGTAAGATATTTCTTCAGTGCCTATTTGTACATGGTTGGTACCTGATGTAGGAAAACCAGTTACAGATGTTAAAGTAATTTCCGTAGCTGATCCATTATTACCACCAGATGTACTACCTATAGCTCCGTCCAAAGTGCTAGTTGCAGTTCCTAAAACGCTACCAGCCCACAAACCAATACCCCAACCAAACGCTCCAACCTGTTCTGCTGGTCCTACGTGGTAATATTGATAATAAGTAATACCACCAGAAGTAGTTGCACCGCTACCTGTTTCGTTTGATGACATTGTAATTGTTATTTCTGTAGCAGAAACAATACTAGTCACCATAAATTTTTTATCTGCAAAATCAGAAGCACTAAAATTAGAATTAGTTATTGTTGAAAAAGTAGTTGCATCACCAAATAAAATTATATCTCCAGCAGAAAAACCATGAGAACCAGGAAAAGTTATAGTTACGGTCGGTGATCCGTTAGTCGTACTAAATGCGTTAGTGATTGCTGTACCTGATGGATTAACTAAAGGATGAATGTCATAGAATACACCACCTGAATATACATATAAAATTCTGTTAGTTCCTATAGCTGCAAATTTAGTAGAAGCTGTGTTGACAAAATGATGTAGACCCCTGGCTGCACCAGTTAATTTATTAACACCTAGTTGATTCCAACCACCTATTTTTTCAGGAGTACCATATCTAAAACGTACATTCTCTCCGCCTGTCCATTGAGACTCAGCACCAGTAGATGTAACTTGTTTATTGAATCCAGGTAAAAAACCTAATTTTTGTAACATATGACTCCATTATAATACTATTTAGCAAATGATGGTAGACCCAACATAGGCCGTCCATCAAATCTGTTTTTTTCAGCAAATGGGCCATTCACATGGTTATAATGTAGAAATACTTGACCGCAAATGTCACCCTCAAAAGGCTCTCGCCAATGTTCGAGTTCACATCCACTATATACTAGCATATCTCCTACTTCAAGCAAGACTTTAGTGCCCTCTATAAAGATTGGCCAAGGATCTCCACCTAAGTTTATTGTAGTAGATATCTCACAACTAGGTCTGTCTTTATGTTTTTTTAATTCATCGCCTTTTTTATAAGCTCTTGCGTAGGAATAAGTAGGACATAAGTTTAGTCCAGTTTCTTTTTGCATTTTTGGTAGTACTTTAACTAGTAGAGTTTCCATTACAGGATCAGCATAACAAGAATAAGTATTAGGGATTTGTTGATCAGTCCATGTACCTAACATCTTGTCGTCATATATAATGTTATTATCATACATAAATTTTACAGCATCCCTTTTAAGTAAAAAGTAATTAAATATAAAATTAGCTAATTCGTAGTTAACTGCACCTTTAATTACTTGATATTTATTAAACATTATAAGTACATACCTTTCTGTAAAAAATTAAAACTTACTGATATTCTTATATCATTACTTTTATTATGCTCAACACAATGATTTAAATAAGATGGAAACATTATTAAACGTCCTGCTATAGGTTTGTAAGATATTTCTCCAACTGCGTGGTTAGGTAATGGTTCTTTTCTTTGAGGTGCTAGTGTTTTAGAAAGTAATTTAGGATCATCAATTTTTAAATTTCCACAATTTTCTGGAGTTTTTACATAATACACTCCAGACCATAAAGAATTAGGATGAACATGTGGTCTATTGTATCCTCCTGAATAATTTATATTAGCCCACATATTACCTATAATAGGTTCTAATTTATATTTTTCTTTTTCGTATATTATTTTTTGTGCTTTATATAAATCTTGCACCAAAGGTTTATACTCTTCTTTTAAATGCATATTGTCTTTTGAATGCCAACCATTTACATTAGTTTTTACTACTCCTTCATCTTTTTTTTGCCACTCCAATATATTTTTTTCTAAGTATTGATTAAATTCTAAAGAACCAAAATCTTCTATGTATATAGTTGTTGGAAAAACTAAATCAGTTTTCATTATTTAAAAGAAGGTCCCCCAAACCACATAACTAAAGAACGTCTAAGTCCTTTTGTAACTTGGACTGCTCGATGCCTGCAGAAAGATGCAAAAAAAACAGCATAACCTTGTTTAGGTTTAATAAGTCTTCCTTCTTCCATTAACTCTAGACCTCCTCCTTCATATTCATCATCAGGAGATAAAGCTAGAGTCATAGATATTTTTCTAACAGGAGGTTCTTTTTCAAAAGATACATCATTATCTACATGCCAATTATAAAAACCACCAGCTTGATATTCAGTGTATTGTGCACATTCTGTTAATTGCATTCCTTCAAAACCAAAATGATTATTATTAGTTTTTAACATTAAATTTTCAATTGTTTTATACATTGGCATTGCTTTATCAAAAGGTATCCATGAAATATCTGAGTTTCTTCTTTTTAAATCTACTTTACTTTTTTCGTTAACACCTATCTCTGCATTTATTTTAGTTTCACTTCTTCCTAGTTTAATTATTTCTTGACATTGTTCTGGTGTAAAAACAGGGTCAGTTGTTGTTACAATATAGGCTTTCCATTTAGGTTCAGTTATAATCATTAATTTCCCATATTTTTAATGTGATTAGATTTTACATCACAATTTGCAGCTAACGTTCTTCTAATTTTTTTTGTTCCATTAAAAGGATAAACAGCGTGTCTCATATCATATGGAAAGATGTAAAAATCTTCTAGTTTCATAGGAGGTTCATAATCTATTCTAGCAAACTGCCCTGAACTTGAACCAAACATTTGAAGTCTACCATTTTGTGGAGTATGCCCTGCTGAATATTCTTCACCATAAGTATCAGGTAATTTTAATATCATAACCGATGAAAGCCCTGTACCAATATCTCCTGTATGAGTATGCGCTGGATTATATTCATGTTCTTCCATTTCATTAACCCATATAGAATGTAATTTTATTTTTAATTGAGGGTCTTTAATATTATTAAAAGTTAGATAATGAATATAACAATTCTTAAACCAATTTAAAACATTTAAGGGTAGTTTATTATGTTTCTTTATTTTATTTTGATTTTCTCCATCATAAAATAAAGAATGTTCTTTTTTTATTTTTCCTATTAATTGGACATTAGCAGGTAAAAGTTTATCAATATTTTTTTCATATATATCATTAAGTGTATTAAAAATATTAAAAGGAACTCTATATCTTATTATCGATTGACCTAAATATACAACCTCAAATTTCATTTAAATTTATTTTTTAGAAATAGTTTCTTTTTTATTTTTAATAAAAGAACCTTGTTTTTCTTCTCTGTATACAGATTCTAATTGTGACATAATATTAAATACTTCATTTTGTGGAGTGCCTTGAGTTATTGTGGATTTTTTATGTTCTAAAACTTGTTTTAAAGACACTGCTTGGTGAGAGTTAACATCTTGTTTATCAAAAGTACCATCATCAAATTCTTTTTTTAAGTTAGACCAAAGATTTATTTCTCTCATTCTATCTTTAGCATTAAGTTCCATATTAGCTTTACTATATATTTTTTGATCTAGCTCTATTTGTAATAATTCTTTTTCTAATTCATCTTTTTCTTTTTCAATTTTAATTTGTGTTTTTTTAATTTCAATATCGTTTTTTCTATAGTCAAAAGATAAAGACATTAAGTTTTCTAAAAAAACATTTTGCTCTCTAACACACTGCCAATATTTTGCAGCTTTGTTAGGGTAGCGTCCATCATCTAAAACAGACACACGCATTTCTGTTTCTGTTCTAAACATTTGTTTTTTATGCCAAGTATCTCTTAATTCAGAAGTAAGTTCTTTAAACTTATTAAATTCTTCTGGATCTAAAATATTATTTAAATGATTGTGTTCTTGTTCTATTACAGACGTAATATTTCTTTTAGTGTTTTTCATAATTTATCCTTTATATATCCTATATATATAATAGGTTTTATTTTATTTGTCAAAGCACAACGTGCCCATATCGTTCTTTTATTTCTTGGGGTATTTTTTCTATGTATGGATTATATATTTTTTTTATTTTTTCAGGTCTTATTTTGTGCATGTTGTCACCCATTATTGTGTCATCGTATTGCATTCCATTAATATCTATTTGTTTTAAATTTTCAAAATAATGAGGATAGTCTTTTATGTTTAAAAAATTATATAAATCTTTAATATGATTTTCAGGATCAAGTACAAAATCATCATACTTTATTAAATGACACATGTCTTTATTTTCTGGTTTTAAAGCATTTTGTACAGCCATTAATTCTTTTGCGATTGCCCCCTTTTCATTCATTAACATCATTAATTTTTCAAGGTCTGTTGTATGACCAAATTTATTGGGAAAAGCATCGGGGTTTTCTGTATACCATTTCATATAACTAGCCAGCACGTCCATTAAATTTCTCCAAAGAATAACTACTTTAAATGGTTTTTTATAATATTTTTTTATTATAAATAAGTTATCGGGAGTTGTAACTGGTCCACGATCTATAATATATTTTTGAGGCCAGTTTTTATAATAGTTGTCATAAACTGATTCTAATACATTGTCTAAAGAACTATGGTCAGGATAATTTTGAAAAGTGTCTGTTTTTTTTAAAAGATATAAATCTTTCATTACTTCAAGTGTAATAGAATTTGCAGTACAAGCTATTTCTGGATTTTGATTCATTACAGATGCAAACAATGTATTACCAGATCTAGGTAAAGCTACTAAAAAAAATAATTTTTTATTTTGAATTAATTGTTTCTCTTGTATTGTGTTCCAGTTCTCCATCTTTCTTCACTCTTTCTATAGTTTGTAACTGACCCATTACATTAAACACTTCTGCTTGTGATGAACCAGGGGTTAAAGTTTTAGACTTATGTTGCATAATCTTATTATAAGAATCTAATTGATGTTGATTGACATTATTAGTATCAAATGTGCCATCATTGAATTCTACTTTAAGTTTAGACCACATCTTTAACTCTCGCATTCTATCTTTTGCAGTAAGTTCCATACTAGCTTTAGCATATCGCTTTTCATCTAGATCTATTTGCCAAAGTTCTTTTTTAAGATCATCGTTTTCTTCTTCAATTTTTTTTTCTAGTCTTTTAATTTTAATATCGTTTCTTCTATATTGAAAAGATAATCCCATTAGATTTTCTAAAAATACATTTTGTTCTCTAACACATTGCCAGTACTTAGATGCTTTAGTTGGGTACTTCATATCTTGAAGTACAGATATTCTAGCTTCTGTTTCTGTTCTAAAAATTTGTTTCTTGGTCCATGTATCTCTGAACTCACTCACCATATTTTTAAATTCTTTAACGTCTTCAGTAGATAAAATATTATGAAGATGTTTTTCTTCTTTTTCTATTAACGGTTGGATATTTCTTTTTTCTGTATTCATTTCTTTTTTCTTTTTACATTGATTGTTTAAAAAGTAAAGTAAATTACTAACCGCCGTCTAGTGTAAGTATTGCAGGTCCACCTATATCAAATTCTTGAGTTTGATTTTGGTAACTACCTGCTCCTACTCCACCAAAATTTAAAGCTGCTGGTTGAGTACCTGTTCCTCCTGTTCTTATTACCCCTAAATTCATAGATGTTGTAGCCGTCCAAGATGAGCCATCGTATAATAAAGTTGAAGCGTCGGTTTCTCCTTCAGGCGCAGGAGTTTCACCACCAAAAGCTAGACCCGCTGTTTGAGTTCCCGCTGCACCAGGTCCTTTGTCTCTTCCTACAGGCATATTTGAACTATTTGTCCAAGATGAACCATCGTATTCTTCGGTTGCAGAATCTCTTGTATCACCACCAAAAGCTAAACCCGCTGTTTGAATTCCTGTTGCTCCCATATATTTTCCTGAACTATTTAAATTTCCTCCAGCTGTCCAAGACGAACCATCGTATTCTTCTGTTGCAGCTACTTCGCTACCGGAAACATTACCACCACATGCAAGACCAGCTGTCTGTAATCCAAGCCCTGCTACCTCTTGTTTTGCAGTGCCTAAATTTCCTCCCGCTGTCCAAGACGAACCATTGTACTCTTCTGTTGCATTTTGCACTGCGGATCCAGGAAGAGTACTACCTCCAAAAGCAAGTCCCGCTGTTTGAGTTCCAGCACCTCCTAAAGCATACCTACTAGTAGTTAGATTTCCTCCAGCTGACCAAGAAGAACCATTATATTCTTCTGTTGCAGTAACACTTGTTCCTGTAGCGGGAGTGTAACCACCAAAAGAAAGACCCGCTGTTTGAGTACCAGCACTTCCCATATATGCAATAGGTTGACTTAAATTACCTCCGCTTGACCAAGCTGCTGCTTGAACACCAAAAGCTTTTAAAGTATTTGATGTAGTATTATACCAAACCTGTCCAAGCAATGGATTAGATGGATCTGAAGATACTACTTCTATATTTGTTCCTTTTATTTCTTTGTATGTAGCCATAATATTTTAACTTGTTGGTATAGTTCTTACTCCGTTTAAAGTTTGAAATTCTTCTGTTGTGTCAGTGTAATCTGGTGACACATTACTTCTTCCACCAGCAACCCAAGAACTAGTATTACTTGCTCCTCCTCCAGCACCTGATCTTCTAGCCGTATTTAAAGAACTTCCTGTTGTCCAAGAAGAACCATTATATGATTCTGTAGTAGCTACTGCAGAAGGTGGACCAGTTTTTCCACCATAAACTAATGCACTTGTAACTACTCCACCACCATTAAGTGTTTCTCTTGCAGTATTTAAATTAGGGAGACTTGTCCAACTACCTGTATATGTAAGCGCTTGATTAGTGGAATCACCACTAGGATTTTGTCCGCCAGCAACCCATGCTGATGTATTAGAAGCTCCACCACCAGTTTGAGCTTTACCACCACTAGGCATACTTGAAACTGCAGTCCAAGATGAACCATTATAAGATATTGTTAAACCAGCATTTGATGTAGGTTCTCCACCCATACCTAAAGCTGATGTTTGAGTTCCCGCAGCAGCCATACCATATTGCTGAACCGGCATGTCAGGAGTATTACTCCAACTTCCATTGTAAAGACGTGAACCATTTGTTACTGATGAGGGTGCTACACCACCAAAAACTATTGCAGCTGTTTTAGTTCCAGCAGCAGCAGCTTGTTTAGTAGCTGTAGGCATATTAGTACCACTTGTCCAAGATGAACCATCGTATACATATACAGTGGCTACTCTTGCTGGACTCGTCTCTCCTCCAAATATAGCTGCAGTTGTTATATCACCACATCCTCCCATATAATGAAGTGTAGTAACAGGTAAATTACCTCCACTTGACCATCCAACAGATGCAGGTCCCGCAAAATATTTTACCTCACCTGAAGTACTGTTATACCAAACTTGTCCAGTAAATGGACTTGGTGGATCCGATGATACGGACTGTACTTTTTGACCATTAATTTCTTTGTATGTAGCCATTTAAATTTTATTCCTCTAATGTTATATTACCAGGTCTTGTGTTACCCTGTACAACTGGTGCTTTTTGAGCATCAGGTAAAGCGTCCCATGCAGCTTGTACTGCATTGACCTCAGCATCAACAATTGCTTGTGCTTCAGATAGTGTTTTTGGTGTACCTAGTACTTTATAAATCCAAAGATTTGCATCCTTGTTATTTGCAGGTACTTGCCAAACATTACCAGGTAAACCTACAATTGAAAATTTACCAGATTCATTACTTTGAATAAATCCTTTTCCCCAATTTTCAGCCACACAATATTGTTTTGTTTTTGCCATAGTTTCCTCCTTAATTAACTTGTTGATAGTGTTACTACTGCAGTCCCTGGTGCAGTAAATTCTTCTGTGTCTGTACGCGCACCAGTATTACTATTATTTCCACCTACTAATAAAGCTGAACCTTGTGTACCACAACCTGCTGTATATCTTTTCCCTATAGAATTTCTAGCTGATAAAGTTGTCCAAACTGTTCCGTTCCAGCTCTGAGTTAAAGTAGACCAAGATCCAGGATCAGATGTACTATCATATCCACTCATCCCTAAACATGCTGTTGTAGTTCCTGCAATTGACCAAGACAACATAGGTGTAACTAATCTATTAACAGTTGTCCAACTTCCATTATAAAGTTCTGTTTGCATTCCTTTATCACCGGGACCGTCTCCAGGGTCATACCCACCTCCAGCTGCTATAGCAGCTGTTATAGTGCCTGCTCCTCCTAGACCAAATCTTCCCGTATTCAAATTAGGTTCAGTTGAAAATGAACCGTTATATGATTCAGTTCCAGTTTTATAACCAGGGTTTCCTCCGAAAACTAAACCTGAAGTATTTGAAACACCTGCTCCTGCAAATTGTTCTTTACCTGCATTCATAGATGGACCGACTGTCCATTGACTTCCATTCCAATTTTGTGATGCAGTTGTTGTTCCTGGTCCTCCGGCAGATACCGCTGAAGTTGAAATTCCAAAACCAGCATTTTGTTCAATAGTTCCATTATAATTAGGTGAACTTGACCAAGTTGAACCATTATATGTTTCTGCTTTATTAGCTGGGTCAGCACTTCCAACAACTATGGCTGATGTTTGAGTACCAGCTCCCATAAATTTTTGTCTTGCATAAGTCATATTACCACCAGTTGTCCATACTCCTGATGGAAAAACAACTTTAGATTTAAAAGCCTCACCGCTAGTATCATACCAAATTTGACCATCTACAACTCCTGAAGTTCCGGCAATGTTAGAAACCGCAGTCCCAACAATCTCCTTATAGGTAGCCATGATTATTTATTCTTTAACAACCAACCTTGAGTTCCATCTGTATAGACCAAAGTATTGGCTGCCCTTTCTACTGACACTGTTAGATCAGCAGTAGCACCGTTGATCTTTTCAGA
>WLWH01002064.1_pt1 | contig 11851 bp, 16 predicted proteins | sample 6712741 | NCBI WGS metagenome assembly WLWH01 (sample SAMN12718694, study PRJNA515312) | sponge metagenome | isolation source: marine sponge | host: Mycale hentscheli | place: New Zealand: South Island, Marlborough, Capsize Point | collected 2003-05-01 | reverse complement strand
GTGCTACACAAGTTGGCAAGATACGAGCTAAACAACTTGCACAAGGAAAACCAATATCCAAAGAAACTATAAAGAGAATGTACTCTTATTTAAGTAGAGCTGAGGAATACTATGATGAAAGCGACACTAAAGCCTGTGGTACTATATCTTATTTGTTATGGGGTGGTAAAGCAGGTCTAAGATGGAGTGCTAGTAAACTAAAAGAACTAGGAGAGTTAGAATTAGCTTCTATGGTTATCGATAATGATTTTGCAATTATTGATGACAGATTAGCATATTCATCTAAAGATAAAGCCTTAGAGATGGCTAAAAACATAGGATGCGAGGGGATGCACGAACACGAATACGAGGGCAAGACTTGGTATATGCCTTGTGAGTTTCATATTAAAGAAGATAATGCCGAGGAAAGTAATTAGCACATATGTTAAAGCAAAAAGGAAATCACACCCACACAGCAAAAATGCTAGTATAGGGCAAAACGGATATAAAAAACAATATAGAGGTCAAGGAAGATGAAAAAATTTGAAACACCAAGTAAAACAAGTCCAAGAGGAGGACGTAGAGGTTGTTTATGTAAAGATGAAACTTATTCAGTAAAATGCTGTAAAGGCAATATGATTAATCAGGGTATTGGTAGTATATCTCAAATTACATTTTATCTTTTACTAGAAAACTCATTCTATTTAGAACAAGAAGATAACACACAAATAATTTTATAATGTCAGATAAAAGTATATCACAATTAAATCAAGCATCATCTTTAGTAGGTACAGAGCTTTTAGTAACTGTACAAAGTGGAGAAACAAAACAAACAACAGTCAACAATGTAAAGAACACTTTAGTTCCGTATAATTTAACTGTGTCTTCAGGTCAAACTGTAAACTTAAGCGATACAATATTTGACCAAGCTATGTTAGTTAAATTAACTTGGACAGGTGCTAGTGGAAATATGACAATTAATTTACCAAGTGCTGCAAATAATGTAAATAGAGCAATTAGATTTATTTCTAATGGAGGCTTTAACACTAACACAAGAGCAAGAGTAACACCATCAGGAGGAGACACATTAGATGGCTCAACTAATTATTTTGAGGTAAATGTACCTTATGAGGGGTTTAAAATATGGAGTGATGGTAATGAATGGTTTATAATTCAATCAAAAGCATAAATGAAAATGCAAACATTAATTTAAATACGTTATAGTAATATGAAATCAACAGAAATCTTAAACAAAATCAAAACTTTCTTAGGAGAGGACAATGTTGAGCAAGTAGAGGAAACTGTACTTGAGGAAAACGTTGAAGCTCAAGGGGAAGTAAAAGTAGAGTTAGCACAAGCTAAACTTGAAAATGGAACAGTATTAGAAGCTGAGGCTTTTGAAGCTGGAAACGAAATCTTTATCGTTACTGAAGATGAAAAAGTAGCCGTACCTAAAGGAGAATACCAAATGGAAGATGGCAGAATACTTGTAGTCGAAGAAGAGGGCATCATAGCAGATATTAAAGCTGCTGAAGAAAAAGAGCCGTCAGTAGAGGAAGAAGATAGAACAGATGCTGAAGAAGAAAAAGAAGAAATGCAATATGTTCGTAAAGAAGAGTTTGAATCAGCCGTTGAGGAAATCAAAGGTATGATTAATGAGCTTAAGGAGAAAAAAGAAGAAATGGCACAAGTAGACGAGCAAGTTAAACAAGAACTTAGCGAAACTCCTGCTGTAGAGCCAATTGCTCACAATCCTGAAGCTAAACAAGAATTTAAAGTAACTTTCGGACAAAATAGAAAAGAAACTACTTTAGATAGAGTAATGAAAAAATTAACCAATTAAATTTTAAAAAATGCCAAATCCAACAATTACAGGTAGTAGTTATGCAGGACAGTTTGCAGGAAAATACATTGCTGCATCTTTATTGACAGCAAAAACTCTTGATGACGCTGCTATTTCTATTTTACCTAACATTAAGTACAAAGCTGCTATGAAAGTAGGGGCTTATTCAAATTTAGTAAGAAGTGCCGACTGTGACTTCGATTCTTCGACTTCAGGTCTTACACTTACTGAAAAAGTATTAACTCCAACTGAATTACAAGTAAATTTACAAATTTGTAAAAAAGAGCTTCATTCGGATTGGGAAGCCGCGCAGATGGGTTTTAGCGCCTATTCAGAGCTTCCGCCATTATTTTCTGACTTCGTTATTGCAAGAGTAGCAGCAGAGGTTGCAAGTGCAACTGAAACTTCTATTTGGAGTGGTAGTGCAGGAGAGGGTAACTTTGATGGTTTTGTAACTTTAGCAGGTGCTGACGGAACTGTAGTAGATGTTACTGCAGGAACTGTTACTTCTGCTAACGTAATTGCAGAATTAGGAAAAATCGTTGACGCTATTCCAAGTGGAGTATACGGTGCTGATGATTTAAACATCTATGTATCACAAAACATCTTTAAAGCATATGTAAGAGCTTTAGGAGGATTCGCTGCATTACAAAATGCTGCTGCTTCTGACAATGTAGGTTCTATCGGTGCTAATGGTGTAGACAATAGAGGAAACCTATGGTATCAAGGAGGTTCATTATCATTTGATGGTATCAACATTTATCCATCATCTGGTTTTGGAGACAACCAAGCGATTGCTGCTAGAAAATCCAATCTTTTCTTCGGCACGGGCTTGCTTGATGACAGAAATATCGTAAAGGTTATCGATATGTCAGATATTGATGGTTCTCAAAACGTAAGAGTAGTAATGAGATATACAGCAGGTGTACAAATCGGTGTAGGTGCTGACGTAGTTCTTTACGACTAATAAATTAAATTAAATTAACATATAAAGGGGTGGGTGGTCAGTCTACCTACCCTTTTTTAATACCAATAAAATTATGGCTTGTTTATTAACTAAAGGTAGAGCGTTACCCTGTAAATCAGGAGTAGGTGGATTAAAATCTGTTTACTTTACTGATTATGGTGGGTTAGGCGATATCACGATTACTTCTAATGAAATTACAGCAATTACAGGAACTCCTACAGTATATGAGTTTGACATCAAAGGAAATTCTACTTTAGAAACTGCTGTTACTTCATCAAGAGAAAACGGAACTACATTTTACGAAAGCACACTTACATTAAACTTTACATTCTTAGAAAAAGAAACTCAAGCTGAGATTGCGTTACTTGCAGTAGCTAGACCACATATCTGGGTGGAAGATTACAATGGTAACTATTTCTTAGTAGGTAAAGTACACGGAGCAGAATTAACTTCTGGTACATTTTCTAGCGGAGCAGCTATGGGAGATATGTCAGGATATTCTTTAACGTTTGTTGCTATGGAAACTGCTGCACCAGACTTTACTCAAGCAAGTGTTGTAACAGGTGCTACTCAAGGTACTCAAATAACACCTAACTAAAAATTATTTCTTATATTTATATAGATTTTCATTAATTAGAAATTAGTTTTGTTAAAAGAGGGGAGTTTTCGAACTCCTCTTTTTTTATACACAAAATTCAAAGTTTGTACGTTATATAAGTATGATACACTTAACAACATCTGCATCAGCTCAGACAATGAAAGTAATTCCTAGAAGTTACGCAGGTACAGTTAGTATGATACTAAGAGACGATTCAACAAACACCTCAACAACATACTCATCAATAAGTACCACAACCGATAAGAATTACCTAGTAGTATCACAAGCATTAAGTCCTGTATTAGTAGAGGGTAGGTTTTATGACCTTACTTTAAAAGAGGGAGCTAATGTAATTTATAAAGACAAGATTTTTTGTACTAGTCAAACTGTTAATCAAGCAAGCAATGATTACTACACGGTTAATGATGGAGAATATACCACACCAACTGGAGATGATAAGTACGATAATGATTATATAATTGTATGAAAAATAAATCAGATTTAAGTATTGTAAATTTAAGCACTTACACTTCCCCTGTAGTTAAAGAAGTAAGAGGCAAAGACTTCATAGAGTATGGAGAAGATAACAACTATTTCCAATACCTTATAGACCGATACAACGGAAGTCCTACAAATAACGCTATTATAAATGGTGTTAGTGAGATGATTTACGGAAAAGGTTTAGATGCTACGGATTCAAACAAAAAGCCTAATGAGTATGCTCAAATGATGAGCTTGTTTAACAAAGATTGTACTAGAAAGCTATGTTACGATATGAAGTTAATGGGTCAATGTGCAATACAAGTTATTTACTCAAAAGATAGAAGCAAGATTGTACAACTAGAGCATATGCCTATCGAAACTCTAAGAGCTGAGAAATGTAACGACAAAGGAGAGATAGAGGCTTACTATTATTTTAGTGATTGGTCAAAGTATAAGAAAGGAAACGAATTAAAAAGAATACCTGCATTTGGAACTTCTAAAGAGGGATTAGAAATACTTTATATTAAACCTTATAGAGCAGGTTTTAAGTATTATAGCCCAGTAGATTATCAAGGTGGCACACAATATGCGGAACTAGAGGAGGAGATTTCTAACTTCCATTTAAACAACATACTAAATGGACTTGCACCAAGTATGTTAATCAACTTCAACAATGGAACTCCTGACCCAGAGCAAAGAGAAATGATAGAAAGAAGAATCTACGAGAAGTTTAGTGGTTCTAGTAATGCAGGTAAATTTATTTTAGCATTTAATGATAACCCTGATACAGCAGCAAGTATAGAGCCTGTTCAGTTAAGTGATGCACACCAACAATATCAATTCTTGTCAGAGGAAAGTTCTAAAAAGATTATGGTATCTCATAGGGTAGTAAGTCCTATGTTATTTGGTATTAAGGATAGTACAGGTCTAGGAAACAATGCAGATGAATTAAAAACAGCATCTATACTATTTGATAACTTAGTAATTAAAGGCTTTCAGAACCTTTTAATTGAGGGGTTTGACCAAATACTAGCTTACAATGGTATCTCTTTGCATTTATACTTTAAAACGCTTCAGCCACTTGAATTTACAGAGTTAGACAATGTAGTAGACGCAGAAACAAGAGAAGAAGAAACAGGTGTTAAGTTAAGTAAGCAATCAAACGACTTACTAGAGGAGTTTATAGGTAAAGGACAAAATGAAGAAGAACTACTAGAAAGTTATGACTTGATTGATGAAATGGATGTAGACTATGATTTAGAAGATGAGTTAGATAAAAAGATTAATGAACTAAACAACGAAGTTAAGTTAGCTGAAGTTGGAAAAGCTGCACCTTATAAAGAAAGTGAGCAAGATGGGAAAAGTAAGAAAGAGGGTAAAGAAGATATAACATATCTAGTGAGATATATGTATACAGCTTACTCAGGAGCATATAAAACTAAAGCAGGTAGGTCAAGAGAGTTCTGTATAAAGATGATGAACGCTAACAAAGTCTATCGTAAAGAAGATATTATAGCTTTAGAAGATGTTGCAGTTAATCCAGGCTTCGGCGAGAGTGGTGCTTCAACTTATTCAGTATGGTTATATAAAGGAGGAGCTAGATGTTCGCATAGATGGACTAGAAAGATATATGCTAGAAAAGATGGAGAAAGAAGTTTAGGAGACACTATTAGTACAACTAAAGCTAAGAGTGATGGATTTACACCTAAATCTAATCCTAACAAGGTATCTATAGCTCCTAGAAATATGCCTAACAAAGGTTATACTGCTGCATATTGGAATAAAATAGGATTTAAGAATTAATTATGGCAACAGCGTTATTTATATCAAGAACAGATTTAGTCAAGAATAGTATCATTGATGGTAATGTAGATACTGACAAGTTTATTCAGTTTATCAAACTTGCACAGGAAATCGAAATAAGAAACTATTTAGGAACTAAGCTATATGATAAATTACAATCTGATATAGCAGGCTCAGGCGTTACAGGAAACTATCAAACATTACTAAACGAATATGTCCAACCTATGTTACTTTGGTATGCACAAGCTGAATATATCCCATTTGCTGCTTACTCTATAAAGAACGGAGGAGTATTTAAAGGGTCTAGTGAAAATGCTGAAACAGTAGTTAAAGAAGAAGTAGACTATCTAGCAGGTAAAGCAAGAGACAAAGCAGAATACTATACACAAAGATTTTTAGATTACATAATAAACAACAGTAATCTATTTCCTGAGTATAACAACAATCAAGGAGGGGATGTATATCCTGATTCAGATGGACTATTTGAGGGATGGGTATTGTGAGATACAAACCTAAAGAAAAAAATATAATTAAATTAAAACAGTATTTAAATGGCAAATACGATAAATTGGGGCAAATCATACAGCGAGAGTTATTGGGGAAACGCAACCTCAACGATTGATTGGGGAGATGTTTACCAAATAGAATATCACACTTCTGATTTAAATAGAAGAGCAGATACATACGAGAACAACACAATGACTATACAACTATTAGAAAACTTGAAAGACTGTTAATATGAGTTTACTTAATAAAGCATCAATAATAACCACACCTACAGCTTATGCTGAGGACTACTTATATTCTATAAAACCTGCTTATGCTTTAGGCTCAGAGCTTGTTACTAATGGTACATTTAATACTGATTCAGATTGGACTAAAGGAACAGGCTGGTCAATATCAAATGGAAAAGCAATTGGGAGTAATTCTTCATCTTCATTATATCAAGCAACTGGAAGTAATTATACATCTGGAAAAACATATAAAATAGTATTTACAGTTTCTGATTATGTAAGTGGAAGCGTAAGACCAGAAATAACAAACATTGCTGGAGAATATGTTACATCTAATGGTACATTTACTCAATACATAGTAGCAACATCTTCTGCTATTGGAGAAGAATTAAAAGGAGCTTCATTCACAGGCTCAATAGACAACGTATCAGTTAAGCAAGTAGACCCTAATGATAATTGGACTTTAGAGGCAGGATGGTCTTATGGAGAGAACAGGTTAAATTTTACTACATCAGGCGCTTCAAACAGAGCTTGTACAAGTAGCATAGGCATAACAAATGGCAAAACTTATAAACTATCTTTTAATGTTTTAAGTATAAGTGCAGGTCAAGTTTCTTTACGTTTTGGTGGTATGGCAGGTGTTAATGAAATTATAGCAACATCTACAGGTCTACATTCAGGTATTATTACTGCTAATTCATCAGCTAATGGAAATGTGCAAATTGAAGATAATGATAATAATTTTATAGGCTCTGTTACAAACATATCCGTAATAGAAATACAAGAAAACGGAGTACCAAGATTAGATTATACTAATGGAACTGCAAGTATCTTACTTGAGCCACAGAGTACTAATCTTATTAGTAATAGCGAAAATTTAATAGATGGTGGAGCTGGTTGGATAAATCAATTAGGAGGAACTGTTGTTGGTAATCAATTTTCAGAAATTAGTGGAAAAAATGATGCTTGGCAATTAAACAAGGCTTCAGGAACTTTTAAAAGTTTAAGATTACAACAAACATTAAGTAGTTCTACTTATACTTTATCTTGGTATTTGAAGCAAGGAAATATAAATAAAGCTCAATTTAGATTTGATGGAGGTCTTGGCGCACAATATGTTTTATTTGATTTGTTAGAAGGCACATATACTGATAATGCTAATCTTGATAACATACAAATAAATTCTGCTGGTGGTGGTTGGTACAGATGCCAAGCAACTATAACAACTAATTTAACTAATGTGCATCTATATGTTGATGATTCTACAGTTAGTACTGCTGCTGGTTACATATACGCTCAATACCCTCAAATAGAAGCACAATCCTTTGCTACATCTTACATACCAACAGAAGGCTCAACAGTTACAAGAGCAGCAGAAACCTTAAACAATGCTGGTAATAGCGACTTATTTAATCCTAATGAGGGAGTTTTATATATAGAAACAGCTGCTTTAGCTAATGATGGAACTACTCGTCAAATTTCATTGAGTGATGGTTCAAGTTCTCCAAATAAAGTTTCTATTTTATATTTATCAACTACAAATGAAATAAAAGCATTTATTAGAGGTGGTGGTGCAGTTTCAATGAATTTAAGTTTTACATTAAACAATGCTTTAGAATTCAATAAAATTGCTTTAAAATACAAAGTAGATGATTTTGCATTGTGGGTTAATGGAACAGAAGTTTTAACAGATAATTCTGGAGCAATACCAACAGGTTTATCAGATTTAAGTTTTGATGATGCTGATGGAACTCAACCTTTTTACGGTAAATGCAAAATGGTAGCAGTATTTAAAGAAGCATTATCAGACACAGAATTAGCTTGTTTAACAAGTACAAACAACAGAGAAATATTTTTAAATTATTATTATAGAATGCAGTATGTAGGAGCTAATACAGAGGCTTTAAGCTGCGCAGAACAAACTTTTAACATATAATTATGGCAACACCAAGTTTAGCAATGATACCATCTGCTTATGCAGATTCTAAAGTATATTCAGTACTACCTAATAATGGAGATGGAGACTTTACTTTTAATAGAGATAGCTCTGCGACAAGAGTTGGACAAAATGGACTAATACAAACAGTAGGTTTCTTTGGAAATGATTTAGTTACCAATGGCTCGTTTGCTACAAATAGTGATTGGACTTTAGAAACTGGATGGACTATTAGTGGTGGTACTGCAAATTTTTCTGGTGGAACTGGAAATAAAGCAATGTATCAAGCAGTTGGAATAACAAATGGTAAAACTTACAAAATACAATACACAGTTTCTTCTATTTCTGCTGGACAAGTTGCTGTAAGATTTGGTGGTATGTCTGGAGTAGATGAAATAACAGCAACAATTATTGGAACTTATACAGGATATATAACTGCAACTGGAAGTGCAAATGGTAATATTCACATAGAAGATAATGATAATAATTTTGTAGGCTCAATAGACAATATATCCGTACAAGAAGTATTAGGCGACCAACCAAGACTAAACTACGATATATCAAATGGAGTAGTACAATCTTGCCCTTCGCTTTTGTTAGAACCAGCTTCAACTAACTTGCTTACTTATTCTCAAGACTTCACACAATGGGCAACAAATGCAACTATAACACCAAATGCAGCAATAAGTCCTGATGGAACACAAAATGCTACATTATTTAGCCATTCGGGAGGTTCATTTCCACAAGTTGCTTTGTCTGGAATAACTTTTGTTAGTGGTGCGGATTACGTTCCATCATTATATGTTAAATCAGATGGAACAACTCAAGTGCAACACTCTTTATTGGTTAATAATGTAGTTGTTAATTTTACACCAACTAATGAATGGGTTAGAATTTCAGATTTGATTGTTTCTCCTGATACAAGTGGTTCTTTTGTTATTGCTCAAAATAGTGGTTCAGCAGTAGCCGCCTCCTTTTATATTTGGGGCGCACAACTAGAAGCTGGAAGCTACGCTACATCTTATATACCAACAAGTGGAAGCTCACAGACAAGAGCTGCTGAAACTTGTGATGATGCTGGTAATGCTGCTACGTTTAATTCTACAGAGGGTGTTTTGTATGTAGAGATAAGTGCTTTAGCTAATGACCAAACTAACAGAAGAATTACATTATCTGATGGTAGTAACAATAACAGAATAGTAACTGGCTATAATACAACTTCTAACCAAATATTTTATTTTGTTGTTGTTGGTAGTTCTACTGTTGCAAGTGGTAATTATACATCAAGCGATATAACTCAATTTAGTAAAATAGCAATTAAATTTAAAGTTAATGATTTTGCTCTTTGGGTAGATGGCATTGAAAGGCAAACTGATACAAGTGGAGCTATATTTAGCGCAAATACTTTAAGTAGTTTACAATTTGAACAAGGTTCGGGAGGAGCTTTATTTTTCTACGGAAACACAAAAGACATAAGAGTATATAACGAAGCATTAACAGATGCACAATTACAAACATTAACAACTTTATAAATTAATAAATATGAAAATTTCAAAATATGAATTTGATGATGAGGCAAGTGCTTTATCTAAAATAGCTGCTTTACCACACGCAACAGATGAAGATGGTAACGACTATCCTACTCACAAACATACTATCGTTAAATTAGGACATATAGTTTTAACTGCTGGCGTATATGATGAAGAAGGAAACGAAACACAAGCACCAGTATTATCAGACAAATATTCTGTTGATGTACTATGGAAAGATTTAGAAGAAACTGATGAAGATGGTAATGTAACTATAAACCACCCTTACGGATGGGCTGGTAAAGCATTAGATTTAGATGATGAAGGAGTACACGGATTTTTCGGAGTTAAATATCAAGACAATAAAATGTAATGCCAATACCAAAGCCTAAACCAGCAGAAAAGCAAAGCGATTTTATGATTCGTTGCGTTCCTATGCTTACGCCTTATCACAAAAAGGATGAAGCTATTGCTATTTGTTATGATGCTTTTAAAAAGGTAGAATTAGAAAGCTATAATGATTATCCTGATGGAGCAGTAAACAATGCAAAAAGAGCTTTAAAATGGAAAAAAGAAAATGGATCTAATTGCGGAACACAAGTAGGATGGACTAGAGCTGGTCAATTAGCTAGGAGAGAAAAAATTAGTAGAGATACTATTTCAAGAATGGCAAGTTTTAAAAGACATCAACAACATAAAGACGTTCCTTATTCTGAAGGATGTGGAGGTATTATGTGGGATGCTTGGGGTGGAAGTGCTGGAGTTAATTGGGCAATAAGTAAACTTAAAGAAATAGACAAAAAATGACAAAGATAGGAGAAGATACAAAAGTAACATTAGACTTAAAGACAATAGGAATGATTGTAGGGTTTGCTATTAGTTTATCCTCTATGTACTTCGTTTTACAAGCAGACATTGCCAAAGCTATGACACTTCCCGAACCAGAGGTAACCTCAACAGAGTTTCAGTATAAAGATCAGATCATACGAGAAGCTATAATTACAACTCAAGAAGATGTGCAAGAGATGAAAGAAACCTTGAAACTATTAGAAATGAGATTATATGAAATATCTAAAAAAAATTAAATTATGTGTAGCGATTGTCCTATTTGCTTTTTCTGTAACTCATAGTCAGTCTTATAAAGACGACATAAGCGTTGTATTATATACAGCAGAGTTTATCAAAGATAATTACTCTTTAAAACCTTTTAGAGAGCATAATATCAATACGTTCTATATAGAAAAAGATAAAAAGATACACAAAGACGAAAAGATTATTTTCTTGCCTACTATTTGCCTTTATAATAACGGAGAGTTAATAGAAAAAATAGAAGCTGGATTATCTATGAAACTACCAGAAAGCACGCAAGAAAGATTACAAGAACATATAGACGAATTATTAGAAGATAGATTTTGAAAGCGCTTATATTACTTTTACTATTAGAGATACCATTTGATAAACAATTGCATACTGTTAGCGGAATGTTTAGTAGTGCAGTAGGTTATGAGTATGTTTGGGAAAGAACAAAACACAAAAAAAAATCTGTTATAGGAGGTATAGCTACTTCTATATTGGTAGGAACTTTAAAAGAATTAATAGATTCTAAACAATCAGGTAATAAGTTTGACCATCAAGATTTAGTAACAACTGCTATAGGAGGTACTATTTTTACATTAACTATAAATATATTAAATAAATGAAGAAGATATTATTAGTATTATTATTATTTAGTTTTAACACACAAGCTCAATTACTAAAGAAGATGTTTAAATATTCTACAGTATATGGTGCATATAGTCAAAGCAATTCTATACAAGGAGATAAAACGTTTTTCGTAACTCAATCAAGCGAGTTAATAGAAACAACACAAAGAAACCCAGCAGACGAAATAAAAACATTTGGCTTTAGAAAACTTGCACATTTTGGTTATGAAGATAAAGAAAGGTTTTATGATGGAGAAGAACAAAACAACTCTTTAA
>WLWH01002063.1_pt1 | contig 11858 bp, 15 predicted proteins | sample 6712741 | NCBI WGS metagenome assembly WLWH01 (sample SAMN12718694, study PRJNA515312) | sponge metagenome | isolation source: marine sponge | host: Mycale hentscheli | place: New Zealand: South Island, Marlborough, Capsize Point | collected 2003-05-01 | reverse complement strand
GCTTCTATTCCAGATAGTTCTTCGTTCTCGTCTATTATTAATTCTATTATTTCCATAGTTCTTTTTTTATAAACAATAAATTTTGGTTTTTGTTATATTATCCTAGTGATGCTCCTTGTACTATATTGTTTTGTAGGCTTTGTGCAGTTGTTACATCTTGACTTACAACAAATGCTTGTACTGGTGCTTGTTGCCCTAATGCAGAAGCTATTTGATTTAATCCGCTTGTTCCTAATATATCAAAAGATGGAGCTTGAGCTGTCATTGAATCAATATTTGGTGTTGCTGCGCTTATTGCAGGCGTAGACTTTAAACCACTTGTGCCGCTTGATCCTGATGCTTTAGTTTTAGATATTTTTGCAATATTCAAAGCAGCAAATGCTCCAGCCAAACTTGCTTGGATAACTGGATATGCTGGAAATCCTATTGTTATTGGACTTTTTTGAGCTGTTGTATATGCATTTTGTACACCTTGATATCCACTGATAGTGGCTTGACCAATAGCCATTGCTTTGCCTATTTTACTGCCTTCTCCAGCAACTTCTCCAATTAAAGACATTGTGTTTTTCGCTATATTTAATTTTGCGTTTGCAACTGCTTTTTCTCTATTTTCTTTTTCTTTGGCTTCTTTATCATCTTTCTTTTTTTGTTCATTCCTATCTTTATCTTTACCCTCTTTTATCTTGCCATCCCAATAAGCAATAATATTTGCCTTTTGTTCTTCTGTTGCATTAAGTTCTTCTAATTCAATTAAAGCCTTTTCTTTTTCAATAATAGCTTTTTCTTCTTCTTTAATTGCTTCTTCCTCTTTAACCTTTTGTTCATGCGCATCTCTTATAGCCTTAATGTCATCTAATCGCTTTTGTTCTTTCTGATTTGCTAATTCTAGCTCTGCATTTTCTTCATCTAACTTTCGTTGCTTTTCAGCTTTTTCTTCATTTTGAGCAGTTGTTATTTGCGTTTGAAGTAATCTTTGGCTTCTTAATTTTTTAGTATCAAGATTGATTAATTCAGCTTGAAGCTTGGCAAGTTTATCCTTATCCTCAATAGTATTTTTGCCTTGAGCCATTTCTAACTCTTGAGCTTGGATTAAAAGCTTTTTAGCATTAATTTCTTTTTGAGTAATTTCTTCTTCAATAGCTTGAGCCTTTTTTAACAAGGCTACTCTTTCAGTTGCATTATATTGATCTCTTTTTTCTGCTTCTAATCTAATATTATTTATTTCTCTGTTAGCTTTAGCTCTTTCAGTTAATAAATCTCTTTCAATATGATGAGCTTTTTGTCTTGCTTTTGTAACTTGATCAATAGCTTTAACTTCTTTTACAGTTTCATCAACAAATTCTTTAACTGAATCTTTAGCCCCTATTACTGCATCCTTAACAGTCTTAAAAGGATTTATAACAAATTTTAACAAGCCTTTGCCGAGGCTTTTAATAGATTCCATTGGATTAGATACAGCATCAATTATAGCTTCTCCTAGATCAGCAAATGAATCCATTATTTGTTTAGTAATTGCTCCTAATACAGCTAAACCTCTTTGCAGTTTTTCTTGACCTTCTTCGCTTTGAGTAAATGCAGCAGCTAAAGAAGTAACAGCTACAACAAATGCCCCAATACCTGTTGCAATAAAAGCCACTCTTAATAGCTTCATTCCTCTGGTTGCGCTTGTTATACTACTAACAAAACTTTGCATTCCTGACAATGCTCCACCAGTTGCTTTATCAACTATTCCTAAAACTCCAGTTAAATCTTTTTGATTTTTTACTGTTTCTTTTAAATCTTTATTAGCTTTCGCTTTTTCTTTATTTATATCAGATCGATCTTGTTTTTCTTCTTTTAAGTGTTTTTTTGTTTTTTTAATATTATCATTTAATGCCTTCCTTCTTTTTATATCTGTCTTTGCAGTATTTTCTAATAATCTTTCTTGCTCGCGCAATTGCTGATTTAAACCTTTTATAATTTCATCTGACTCTTCAATGCTTTTATTTAAAGCCTCTACTTCCTTTTGCGCCTTTTTAGTTTCTGCGCTTACAACAAATACTTTTTTTATTGCCATTTTGTTTTTCTTTTTATTTGTTCAAAACCTTCTTTTAATGATTGAGGTAATTTATTCTTTCCTTTAGCTATTTCTATTGTTTCACTTACTCCGTAAAACTGATCTATATTTAATAATTTTAAAATAATCATATTGTAATAAGTTCTATTTGGCTTTTGTTATTAGTCAAGTTTATATTTAAACTATTTATTCTAAATTGTTGTCCGTTTATAACAAATATATCTGCAAGCGTATAATTAAGAATAATGCTTAATGGTAAAAAAGCAGTGTATTTAACTAATCTTGAGTTTTCTTTAAATAAGTTTTCTATATAAGTGCTATAGTAATTTTGATAAAGAGTACCTGTAAAATCATTTGTTGTTGTATACTCATTAAATTCATTACTGAAATTTATATTTGTAGTAGAGGTTGCAGCAGATAAAGCAACGCTATTAGAAGGCACTATATAACTTGTAAGGGGTACTTTAACAGTTGGACTTGATAAAAAAGCTATAGTTGTAGTTCCAGCGCCTGATTGTAAAATAGGATAAAATAACAAAGGAGAACCAATATAAGATTGTTGATTGTTATTTACACTATATCCCCATTGAGCAGTAGTTATCGTTTGTCCTGATGTATCTTGAACATCAAGTAGTCTTTCGAACATCATATGCTCAAAAGGAGCTTCTACTTTATAAGTACCTCCATCTAAATTTAATGATGTGCTATAAGATTCCGTTCCCCATTGTTGCACATTTAATTGTTCGTATTGAGAAGCTAAAAATGTTTTTAGCCCTTTATATCCAAATTTTATTTCTTTGTAAGGCAATGCTACATCAACAGAACTTGTATTTACATCTATGTATTTTGTAATATCATAAGTTGTTGAAGTTGCATAAAAGTTGTCTAATGTATCTACATATATACTTCCATTATCTTTTACATAAGCCACAAGATTAAACATTTTAAAAAGACCAGTTAAAAAATCAATAATAGTTATATCTGGAGTTTGTAACTTTATAATAAATTGAAAAGCATTTGCAGCAGAAAACCCAGTCAAACCAAAAGTATCAGTAACAACGCCAGTACCATCATTGTTTCTAACTGTCCAAGTGAAATTGAAGGTAGTAGCAACGCTAACAAATAAACCCACTGTATAGACTCCAGCAGCTTCAGTTGATAATCCAAAAGCGCCTCCACTTTGATTTGTAGATAAAGTAACATTTCCTGTATGATTTGCAAGTTGGATAAGTTGTCCATCTCTATAAACTAAAAGCGTGTATTGAGTTGAATTACTGGGAGCTACTGATAATTGTAATAAAGTATCTGTGTTAATATAGTTTTGAAATGTACTGGAAACAGTTAAAGCAGATGCATTTGTAATTGAACCCCAAGTACCAGATGCTAAACTCCAACCTGTTACGTTTTGAGGATTGAATGCTGGGGATTGTTCTCCAATACCTACAGAGCCAGACTTTCTATGCAACCACATAAACAAATTATAATAAGGTTCGTTTGTAGTATTAAAAAAATCATCACTAAAATTTATATTGTATTGCGATTCTATTGCTGTTATAATTTTATTTATTCTAATAGCATATTTTAAATCAGAAAATAATACTCCGTGAAGATGCGAACCCGCTCCTGTATGATTAAATAAGTTACCTGTATCTGGTAAGTTTTCTCCACTATCATAATATAATCTTTTTGTGTGTGTAATTAAAGGAGCTATAATATCAGTAGTAGAAGGGTCAACTTGCAGTTTAGACTGTATATTAGTTGCATCATAATTAAGATTTAAAGAATCGAGATTATCTAAATTAGATAATTTGTCTCCGCCTAATATATCGTTAAGCGTTATTGTTTCTCCATAAAAAACTACTTTATATGAGTAAGCTTTATTGTCTTTCATTGCAACAGAATTAAGCTTTACTTTGCCTTTTTTAAAATTTACTCCATTTAATTTAAGCGTTGCTGATACTCTGACTCTTGCATCAAAACCTCCACTTATATTCCAATTGTAGTAGTGCTTAAATATCTTATTATTAGTTGAAGAAGCTGGTAAACTAAATTGCTGGCTAAATGCAGTAAAAACTTTAGCCACATCTTTAGCATTAGTAATAGTGTCAGTTATAGTTACACTCTCATCCTTAAACAAATCTACTCTTGTATTACTTATATATAGTTCTACTACTTGCATTTATCTTATGTTGTTTATTGTATCAAAAGCAAAACTTAAATCTATCGTGTAATTTATAACCCCGTCTGTAACACTTGTTTTGTAGTTTATATTTTTAGATTCTATATTTACCCCTAGTGTTTGTTGGTTATATTTTATCCATATTTTTTCGCTTAAAAACAATTGCTTAAATACTTCATTATAACTTTCAGGATAATAACCGCTATTAACTGTTAATGTTTGATTTCCATTTTTAGTTAATAATTTCTTTTGACGATCATATGTTTGATATGTTCCGTTACTTACTATGTTAGACTTATACATTTCTTCATTTGTATTCATTGCAAGTTTTGAATTCTTAAACATCCATATGTCTTGATAAGCCCCAAACTTATTTATAAATGTTAGTTTATAAGGCGTGTATTTGCATTCTGATATATTTTCAACTCTTAAAACTGTAACGCCTTCCACTGCGTTAATAATAACTTCATCAACAGGATATATAGTTTCATTTCTTAAAAATTCTTGTATGCATGAATTATCTTCATAAGTTCCTCCAGATTCTTCTACTCTATCTCTATAATCATCTACATCAGCAGAAGCAGTGCTTACATATTGTATTTGGTCTTGTATCTTTAATCCAACTGTAGGAGTCCAAACATATATCTGCTCTCCTTTATTAAAAAAAGCAACAGAGGTTGTGTTTTCATTGTCTACTGGAACTCTTAAAGCATCATCATCTGATTTTAGTATTGTTGTATTTGATTGTAAATAACCTTGTAGAAATTGAGGATTAGAACCATCTTCAAAAAAACCATATCCATAAAAGGCTCTTAATCCAAGAACATCTACTACATTATAAGTAGTTAATCCTGTTTGAGTTGTTAGTCTATAATCTACATATACTGTAGTGTTATCATATAAATTTGCGCTTGATAATGAAGTTGGATATGTTCCATCGAATTCTGCTGGTATATAATCTTTTATTAGCTCTGAAATTTCAAAACTTACTTTTTGATTTATAGCTGTTGAAGTTAGTGTGTATTGAGGGTTACCTTGCCAGCTTGTTTCTGCTCCCCCTTCGTATATTCTTATTTCAAGTGTTGCGCTTGTTAAATTAATATCTTTAAAATATATGAAGTATGGACTTCTTACGTTTATTTTACTCATTGTTTATTTTGTTTTATTTTATTGCCGAATAGCTTCCCCATTTTGAATCTTCTTCTAATACTGTATTAATATATAAATCAAATTGTTTTACTATTTCTTTATCTAGTTCATTAAACGCTTTTAAAAAAGGTTTAGTAAAAAATAATGTTGGAGCAATACCTTGGTAAAAGATTCTATCTTGCAACCAATAAGCGATAGTTGTATAACCGCCTTTAGCATATCTTCCTTTCTTATCTCTAAACCTAATATTCTTTTTCTTTGCCCATCCTTTTAAACTTTCCATTGGTGGTCTTTTATTCTTATAAGAAAACTTTGCTGCTAATCCATCTTTTCCTGTAAATACTGAATTTGTTTTCTTTCCTTTTTGTTTTGGATTCTTTGCTCTTGCTTTCATGGGATTTGATCCATATACCCCAGCATCTAAAAACATTCCATATTCTTCCATCCAGAATTCTAAATCATAACCATCTCTATTTTCTTCTACTCTATAAGTTATGTTTTCAGCTAAACTACCACTTGCTATATTATTTCCGCTTTGCAATTGCCTGACAGCTCCATTAACAACCTGATGACCTATCTTTTGCATTTCAGCTTTTAATTCTTTTAACATATAGTCATGTCATTAGGAATTAACACATTGAATGTAACAGTCCATCCAGCTAATTTGTTTTCAAATCTATCAACAAAAGGCTCTAATGTTGGATCTCCATCTAATTGATATTTATCTACATATAGATCTCCTCTTAATAATAATTCTAATAATCTATTTGCTACAGCTAATTGAGTATTAAAAACATCTTGTTCATTATTGTTTCCTCTAAATTCTTCTATTGTTCCATCTGCATAGTTTTTATCAAAGTCATATACTATATCCATACATAATAAAGAAACGCTAAAATTCCAAACATTGCTTTGCATTGTAGCTCCTGAAATCATAAAATGAGATAAAGGAAATATAGTTTGTTTATTTAAATCAACTTCCATTAGATCTCCATAAGTAACTGTATTAACAAATTCATCTAATTGTAATGTTTCTCTAATTTTGTTGGATAGGTTATAAAATCCTTGCATATTATTTAAATTTACGTTTTATCATTCTTTCTTCTAGTTCTATTTTTTCTTTTTCAAATGCTAAATACATTAAGCATTGGTGTAGTTTATATTTTGTGATGGTATCAAATCTTGTAATGTCTCCTTGAGCAAGAGTATAGAGTTCTGAATAACTTCCCCACTTTCTTGCGAAACCGCTTCTGTCATCTGTTCCTTGTTGATCTCGTTCTGTAAATAGTTCGGGATATAACTCAACAATTCGTTCGTTAAATTGTAAAAAAAAACCATTGACCCCAATGCAACGCTTAATGGCATATCTTTCATTATATCGCTATAAACATGGCTTCCTTCATAATCTTCTATAATATATTGGTTGGATAGTTTTTTCTCTATTGGTCTAAACAAAACAGCCATTGCTTTATGCATGTTCCCCCAATCATTTATGTAGTTTGTTATATCTTTATTTTCTCCATAAGTGATATCATCTAGCTTTGGAATAAATCCAAATTTTTTCCCATACAATTCAAATGAATTAATAAATTTGTGTTCTGTTTCAAACAGCTCATTTAATTCTGCAGCTATATGATCAACATCTGTCGCTTTCATTCTAGCTAGATCAGGAGAAGATACTTCTAATAAACATTTAATTAGATCTTCTGCGCTAGGGTTTTCTATTTGTATGAATTTTTGATAGTTTCCTAACTTAATATATTTTAATGAAATAGGTACAGAAATCATGAAGAGTCTTTATTATATAACCAAAAAAGGAGATTAATGTATAACTAACCTCCCTTTTTCACTAATAAATCAAAAAACTAACTCAATTTATCATAAATATGTTCATACAATTCATATATCTTTTCATGCACTTTGTTTTGGGAATATATTTCTGTTCCCTTTTTTATTTTTCCAGATGAATTAATATAAATCTTAACTAATGGCTTTTTTCCTTTACTAATAGGATGAGGATAAATAAAGATATAGTTTTTTAAACACCAACTTATTTTATCCATTAATTTCCTATCCACATAATAAAAGTAATGCAATCATTCCAAAAAAACTAATTGTAAATACTTTCATTGATGCTTCGTACTTTTTATTGTTCATAATGTTTCTTTTAATTTTTTATATTCTAAATGATAATCAATACTTTCCTCTACTAAACCCCATAAAGTCCAATAAGCTAATTCTGTAATATTTTTTGCTGTTTCTCCTGTTTGTTCTATATGAAAATCTGAACAACCTTGATCAGAACATATTCTCCAACAATCATAATAATAGATTATTTCATGTTCTATGCGTTCGTGAATGAATTGATGCATTTCTTCAGATATATCTTGATCATTTTCAAATTCTGAATCTTCTATAAATTCACCTATTGAATCTTTTAAATCGCTTATAAAATCGTATTTGTTAAATCTTTCCATTATCTTGATTTTATTTCTGTTATAACTTGTTTTAATATATTTCTATTAAATTTAGTATTGTTTAATTGGCAAAATTGATATTGTTTCCATAAATCTTGAATTGTCCAATGTTTGAAAGAGTTTGTCATTTTGTTTGCTTTTATTGTTATTAATACTTAAATATAAACAATATTGTTAATAAAAACAAATAAACATCAATAAATAAAATATTCTCCCTTATTTGGATTCTCTAATTGATAGGCTACAGCATACCTTAAAGCATCAATAGTATGATTAAATTTATCTATCGGAGTTTGTGATTTCTTTTCTAACCATGAATAATTATTTAGTTCTTTAACTATCTCTGTGCTTTCAGGATCTATTATTAAATCATAGTCTTGTAATAAGCTGATTCCAAATATAACTGATCCTTGCCCTTTGATTGTTGGAACTATATTACAATGCCTGGATAGTTCATTTATAAGCCTAGGCTCTGCGCTGTCAGCTACGATTAGATTCTGACCAGCAAATTGTTTATTAAGTTGAGCAATGTTGCTTGTTGTTAGATGTGTCTTATAAAAACATAACTTTACATAAATCTTTCTATTTTTTTTATCTATGCTAGTTTTTAATAATACTGATGGATCTGCTGAAAATCCATAATCTTGGCCTAGCACAACAGTTGAAACTTCTTGAAACTTGCCTATTGTCCAATTGCTAAATATGACCCCCTCTGCTTTTTCTAACCATCCTCCTAATATTTGATGATCGTATTTTGCTGGTCTATTGTTTTTTATATCTTCTATTCTTGCTAAATAACTATCTGACAAGTTCTCTATGTTATCTAGGTATGTAGAATGAATATAAGTAACATTTCCTTTACTTAAATTACTTTTTGAATCAATGCCCTTACTTTCAAAAAAACGCTGGTAAATCCAATGTTCCTTGGTTGCTGGATTTAATACTAACATTATTCTATTATCTATGCCTTTTTTTCTTACTGATAAATCTATTTTGTCAAAGATAGATTCATCAACTAATTCTTCAGCTTCATCCATTACCCAAGTTGTTATACCTTGCAATGATTTTAGATTAGCTGTTTGATCTCCTGAAGATGTTTTGATTCCTCTGAATAATATTTTTGATCCTGAATTCTTATTTATTATTTCATCTTTAGTTATATGAAACATATGATTTAATTTAAGAAGATCAATCTTTTCTTTGAATTCTGGAATAATAGAAATGTTTGCTGATCTTAAGGTATATCTAGTAAATAAGATAGTATGCCCTTGCTCTTGAGTTAAAAGCAGTAGCATGGTATTGATGGCAAAGGATTTCCCAGATCCTCTACCACCAGTTATAATAAAGTATCGTGAGTCTACTTTATCCCATACCAAAAATTTATCCCTTATCTTTAATTGCACTAATTAAATTCTTGAAGTTTACATTTATTTCTCCTGAAGTATTTAAATCAATAGCTTGGTTTTCTTGATATCCTCTTGCCTTGCCTTTTGTTTTTAAATAAAATATTGTTGCGCTAGTTGATCCTTCTTGGATTTGTTTATGCAATTGGCTTTCTGCAAAATCTAAAGCAACATTTTGAATTAAATCAACTTTCTTTTTAAATTCTTCATCTTTATTATACCAATCATAATAGGTTGATCTATGTATATTAGCGTTCTTACAAGCAGTTGTTACAACGCCTAAACTTTTTTCTAATGCTTCAATTAACTTTTCTTTTATAGTGTCGGATTTGTTCATTTTTTATTTTGTTGGATTTATATTATTAGCTCTTTTAATCGCTCTTTCTGTTGATACTCTTTGCAATCTTTCTACCTCCATTTTATAAGGATAACAATGCTTCATTTGTTCTAATGAATAATAAACTATCGAAGCCCTGTAAGGGTCTTCTTTTGTTTGAAATATAGGCATAACTCCATGGATTTCTTTTTGCCCATCAAAGATTGCTAAATACCCATCTTCTTGAGATAATGCAAAACCATATTCAGGAAAAACTAATTCTCCTCCAATTATTCCATCTTTTAAAATTAAAACATTAGATAAATTTTCTTTAAAGTTACCTGAATCCCTATGATATTTGATAGCGTGGTTTACGTTTATATTGCATGTTAAGAAAGGAGAATCTTTTTTAATTGCATAATCCTCAACTACGCTTTCCTTAATTACTTTTAAATCTCTTTCATATTGTTCAGGAAGATGTTTTTTATAGATATCTATAAGATCTGCCATGAAAGTAAACATTATGTTTGTGTTTTGCATTTCATTTTTTGTATGAGCTGAATATCTGCAAAAATCATTTCTTCTAGCGATTCTAGGTAATGATCCGAAAATGCTACTTTTAGTTGGTATGCCCCTAGTTCTAGAGCTTTTAGAAAGTTTGGTTGTTAATGATGCTTTTCTAATTGGCATTAATTTTTCGTTGTCTATTTTTATATATATCCCAACAGTTTTCCCATCCTTTGTAAAAATGCAATCTTCATTAATTAAAAGATTATAATGTTCTTTCTTTGGAGTTGTCTTTAATAACTCTTTGCAATCATTAATTTTTTTTAATTCAATTTTTTTCATCTTCAATTAATTTTAAAATATATTCTGAATAATCATTTAGGTTAGTTTCTTTTAATTTTTTGTTAAACCAATCAATTACTTTTGAATATGTTTCTGAATCATAAACTAAATACAATCTTTTTATTTCTGCATTCATAAAAGATTCTAACTCAAGATCAGGATTCATTCCTTTGTATTCATCATTATTGCTCAAGTTATCTTGAAATATTGGCAAACTTAATCCCCAATCTTGTATTGCAAATTTATTCCATTCATTAGCCAGAATATCCCAATCCCATTCTCCGAAGCCTACATTATCTTTTATTATGAATTCTTTCTTTTGATCCTCTGACCATCCCTCTGCAATATCTATCCAAACTTCCTTTAATCCAGCTTCTATTGATGCTTTTAATCTCATGTTTCCTCCAAGAACTATTAAATTTTCATCAACAATGATTGGTCTTTTCTCTAGCATTTCAGGAAAAGTTTTTATGCTTTTAACTAACTTTTTAAACTTATGATCCTTAATGTATCTAGGATTAACCGCATTAGGTTTTATTTTATTAATAGATAGCCTCTGTTTCATGTTTATTTATTTTTCTTTTTAATTTTTCTATTTCTCTTTTTAGATTGTTGTTTTCATTTTTAGCAGCTTCAAATCTTTTGCTCATTGGCGCTTTGCTATCTTGCATTTTTATTTCATTATAAATTGTTATGTAATCATTATTATACATATTAAAAGAAGGAAAAATTTTATTAATGCAATGTATTACTGTCGCATGATGAAAACCTAATGTTTTTGATATTTCCATAAGAGTTAAATCAGTGCAATCTCTACAAAGTTTAAAATATACTGCCCTTGCATGAACTAATTTTTTTGTTCTTTTCTTTTGATTCAGATTCAGCTCAAAGTTTCTCTGAACTAAATTTCTTATTTCATTACTATTCATCTATTATATTTTGTATTAATTCTAAAAATTCTATATATTCTATCGCTAATCTTATTCCTTCGCATTCTAAATATAATTCTTTATCTTCATAATCATACATGATTAATTTTAATTCATCTACATCATTGCCTTTTTCATAATCAAATAAAGCTATATAATAGAATTGGTATATTATATCATTCTTTAATCCTTCCATCCAACCCTTAATCGTAATAGATTATAACATTGAATGTATTTTTGTTTTCCTTTTGATTTGTATATTTCTTTGTATAACTCGTATGTCTTTTTAGTGAATTGATAATTAGTTTCGCAATCCTGAAACAATCTTTTTACATATGCCTTTCCATAACCTTTGCAGTAGTTTACATTGTCTGCGCTATCTCCAATGATCATTTGACTATAAAAATTATATAATGATTCTTTATAGCTTATGTTAGATATTGTTTGATGTTGGTAATGATAGTTATATAATATGCAAGGCAGTTGTTTATAGTCTTTGT
>WLWH01002062.1_pt1 | contig 11869 bp, 1 predicted proteins | sample 6712741 | NCBI WGS metagenome assembly WLWH01 (sample SAMN12718694, study PRJNA515312) | sponge metagenome | isolation source: marine sponge | host: Mycale hentscheli | place: New Zealand: South Island, Marlborough, Capsize Point | collected 2003-05-01 | reverse complement strand
CTTCAACGCCTATGACATCGATGGGGCGATGCAAAAGCATAAGGAACAGCTCGGACAATACCTTACGGTAGAGATGAAGGGCAACACCAAGACTATAGATGACGTCCGTAATCAGGCTGGCTTTATAGAATACATGGACAACCTCGTTGCTGAGACCTTAGCTGGTCCTTTGGCTACCAGCACGGTTCTGTTGAAAGACCTTCCGGGATATAGCACTTCTTTCTCTCCCGGCGACGACCCGAACAAGGTCCTTACTTCTGTCCTTGACCCCCGTCAGCCCGGCAGTGGGGCCCAAGTCCCTCTGGTAGAGGTGGTAGAGCAGGTAGAGAAAATGACCGATGACCAGAGGCGGGAGATTTTTTCTGAAGACGCCGATGTAAATGCGTTGATTAGCATTGCTAAGGAGCAACGAAAGGCTGCTGAAGACTGGGCTAAGACAGACCTTAACTTCCGACTGGATAGGATTGAAACCGCACGTCAGGAGTTTGCTCCGTCTACCCGGTCAGGGCTTAGTGCCACCGAGCGCGGGAAATATGCTGAGACGGAGTCGGGATTGGAGTCATTGGCTAAGGTGTTCTATGGCGACAAGAAGCTCAGGCAAGAGGGATTGGATGAGGTGTTTGGTCAGGACGAAACCATTACTTCTTACGGCGTTCGAGAAGGTCCTGATGGACAGCAAGAGATTTTTGTTCAGCAGATGCGTGACGACGGAACCGTTGTTGAGCGTACTCCTATCCCCTTGGGTGACGCCTTCACTCAGTTTGCTAAGCCTGCTGGCACACAGTTCTTTGACGCGGCATACATCGACGATGTGCTTCCCGGAATATTAAAGAAGTACGAGGGTAGGGAGCGCGGTTCAGGGGAATACACTACGACGCGACAGCCTATCGTGACTGACTTGGGGTCGGTGGAAATTACATACAGGAACGAGAAGAGGACTGTTGCTGATATGCTTTCAAATGACCTTGCTGCCGACCAGATGATTGAGTATGACCCCGGTGTTGAAGCCGCTAAAAATGCTGACGTAATACGCTCGATTTTAGGGAGTCAGGAGATAGGTATTGATGCCACAGTAACGGGAGTCTCAGAAGACCAAATTCCCGGAAGCACTTTTTCTGGTATCCAGATTTATATCCCTAACAGGATGGATAAACCTATTGTTGTTCCAAATAGAAAGAATTATCTAAACGCTTTACCTGCTTTGCTTCAAGAAATAACTAGCAACCAGAGAATTAAAGCCGAGGACTTACTAAAGATTTTACCTCAAGACGATGAGCTTACGGCTCATAACACCCCCGAGGTAATCAGTTCTATCTTCACGGAAGAGGTGACGGAGGAGGCTCCGGACTACAACTGGGCAACAGCAGGACAATAAGAACATGGACGAGCAGGCAGTATCTAACCTACACGGTTGGGCTCAGAGTAAGGGATACCCCGGTTCAGTAGAGGAGTTCTCTGTACTCCTACAGTCTGATGATGGCGCCCTTCAAAGCGCGTATTCATACGCTCAAGAACAGGGCTTCCCGGGAGACATCTCGGCTTTCGAAAACCTTGTTGGCCGAAAAAAAAAAGACGCTACGGAATCCGTATCGGACGATGGTTTATTGGAGTCTCTCCAGCCTGAAGTCGCTGTATCAGAGTCTGTTAGCGTTCAAGCTCCGCCTGAGCCGATAGAGCAGCTCGACGAAACACCTACTCGAGTATTCGGTGAGGAGGTAGCACAGGAGCAGGTTGATGCCATGCCCGTTGGGCAGTCCACGGCAGTGAAAATGCCAGCCCCACCTCGGCCTGTTTTGGATTTGAGTACTGGCGATGTGGAGTTTGATAAGTCCATGGAGTTTGTTGACCCCAGCCTTGTCGACCGTGGTGATGAAAACCAAGTAGCTCGGGAGCTTAGGGCTGAGTTCAAAGACTTTGGTTTCGACTTCGAGACCACTGGCATCGGCGATGCCATCAAGGTTACTGCGCGTAACGGTGAGACCATGGATGTGGACCTCGACCCTGCGTGGTACAACTTCGGTGTCGATGAGGGTGCTGAGGCTAAGAGCCTGCGCAAGTTCCTGACAGAGAATAAAGACACCAGCGAGCTTGTCGATGCTGAGGGCGCCTTCAAAGAGGCCGAGGAGGTGTATGGGGAATACAAGACTGAGGAGGACGAGCTCGTAGCAGAGTTTGAGGACTTGTCTGCTAAGATGAAGGCGTTGCCCAAGGACGATGTGGAGGGGTACAACAAGCTTGTCGAAGAACAGAACGCACTTCTTGCTCGCGGACAAAAGCTAGTCCGTGAAATGGCTAGTTCCAAAGACCTGTATAACGAAACGTATAGGGATTTAGAGCGTCTGTCTAAGCCTAGAGAAGAGCTTACGGCGCTGGAGAGAACTTTTGGAACGAGCTATTTGCCCAACAAAATCTCTGACATTGCCCGCTCTGTTGACCAAGGTTTGGCTCAAGGGGCTACCATCCGTGAGAACCTAAACTTAGCCATCAACGGTAACAACGTTACTGACGAGGAGCTGGACGATTTCCGTCGTGCTGTATTGGCATCTGCTGAGGCAGGACCTTCTGATGAGATGCGGGAATACCAAAGGTCCGTAGAAAAAAAGGGTGGGAGTTTTGGTACGGCCTTGATGGAGCTGGTTAAAACACCTGATATATTGCCTGAGCTTGTGGTGTCTTCGGTCGCTATGATGGCCAATAAGGAAGTTATCGGAAGTGGTCTTTTAGGTGGTATCCCGGGCTTGTTAGCCGGACCCGGAGGATTCCTTACGGGTGCTGCCATTACGAGTGCTACAACTCTAGAGGGCGGTCTTTCTTTTGGTGAGTTTATGATGGAGGAGCTGGCTAATAAGCAAGGCGTCGATATCAACGAGGTGGACATGTCTAACGAGGCCATGCGTGAGGTGCTTAGCGACCGTGACGCTATGTCCCGTATGCGTAACCGTGCTGCGGGAAGAGGTGTTACCATGGGGCTTTTCAATGCTTTAACAAGGGGTGTCGCTTCGGGTGTTACGCGTCGTGTTGTAGGTAAGACGGGCAGTAAGTTGAAGGGTATCCTCGCTGCCGGGGCAGTTGACGCCCCACTGGAGAGTGCTGGTGAGGCGATAGGAAGGGTAGCGGGACGGCAGGAGATGACTCCTCTTGAGATTGTGCTTGAGGGTGCGGCCAAAGGGCCCGGCTTTGTTCTTGGTGTTGGTGAGGGTCTTATCCGTTCTCCTAAGTACACCCTCAACGGCGAGGCTGTCGGAGGTCGGGAGATGGCGCGGTTCATTCGGGAGGCTGACGAAGCTGACGTAGCCGGGGCCACCATCGAAATCAAGAACGATAAGGTCTTATCTGGTCTAGCCAACGACAAGCGGAACACAGCTCGCGAACGACAAATCATTGGTAAGCAGCTCCGTGAATCTGGTATTACCGACGATGACAAGGTGCAGACCCTTACCGACCTTGAGTTGGAGAAGCGTAGGCTCAAGGGCAATGAGACCACATCGGGTAAGAAGAAGGCGGAGCGGATACAGAGAGAGATTGATGCCACGCTCGATGGCGACTCATACTTCTTTGAGGAAGAGACTGATGAGCAAGGCAACACCATCTCTAAGGAGGTGCGCGTTACGCGTAGGGAAGCCGTCGACGCGTTGAAAGATGACGACATCATCAACCCTACGGAGAAAGAAATTGAAGCTAAACAGGCCGAGCTCTTCCGGGATGCTATGGCTGAAATCGGAAGAGAAGATGCCATTCAAGAGCCAAGCACAGAGGAGGTGGATGTGGGCGAACAACCCGCAGATGGCGAGGAGGTGGGAGTCGGAGACACCGAAGAAGAAGTCGTTGCCGAAGAGGAAGAAGCGGTCGTTGATGCGGAAGCGGAAGAGCTCGCCGAACGGTTAGAGGCCGAGGGTACGCCCGATGTTACCGAGCAGGTTTCAGATAACGTAACGGCGGAGCGCAAGCAGGGCACGACCTTAGGTAGAAAGCAACAGAGGATTGTTGAGCAAGCCAAGAAGCGTGCTGCCTCTTTGGTTAATTCTGTTTCTGGTTTACAGGTCAAGCTGTATGAGACTACCGACCAGTATCAGAAGGCCACGAATAAAACTGGCAAGGGCGCGTACTTAAGGGATTTGGATGAAGATGGCAACATCATAAACAAGACGATACACATCAACCTTGAGTTAGCTAACAGCCGTACTGTAGCTCACGAGGCTTTCCATGCTATTTTCTTGGAGAACCTTTCTGATACAGAGACTCAGGCTCAGGCCAAGGCTTTGATGAGTACCATCCGTAAATCTGTAGCTGGCGACTCGGCTATGGCAAAGCGTATCGACCAGTTCTTGTCGGCATATAACGAGGCTGAGATTGACGAGGAGGCTCTGTCTGAAATCTTCGGGTATATCTCCAATGGATACGGGGAGCTTACGGCTCCTGAGCAAAGCAAGGTTAAGGCTGTAATCAAGGCTTTGATTGAGCGGTTCACAAACCTCAAGCTCGAGAGCGGGTGGAGCGAGGGCGACCAGAATGTACTCGACCTGTTCAATACTCTGGCTCAGAAGATGGAGGCCGGGGAAGAGATTACTGCCGAGGAGGTTGGTGGCCTGAAGGTTTCTGAGGAGAGGGTAGCTGAGGTCGAGGCCGATACTGAAATCGATACTCGCATTGCTGCTGCTCAGGAGAAACTAGCTGGCGCTAATGATGCTATCGGCACTATGCTTGGTGAGCTATCTCGTTTGCTTGACGAGGTGGATGACGAGGCGGCAAGTAAGCTCTTGGCTTCGGTCAAAAAGACCATTAGCGCAAAGCAAGTTGGAGCTACGGTCAAGAAGATTCGTGACGTAAAGAAGTCTAAGCGCATGTCCGCTGACGACAAGGCTGATGCATTAACAAAGCTTGAGGCTAAGCTGGACGGTCAGCTTGAGGTATTGGAGAAGGCTCGTGATGGGGTTCAAGAGAATGTTGACTCAGCGGTAGAGAGGGTCAAGGCCAAGGCGGAGAAGAAGCGTGCTGAAGCCAAGAAGACCGAGCGTCTTGCGCAGATTAAGGACGAGGGTAAAGCCATCACCAAGGAGCGTTCTAAGGCCATTACTAAAGCTAAGAAAGAGTTTGAGGGTGAAGAGCTCAAGACCGCTATCGAACTTATTGAGGAAGAGACTAAGGCCAAGCGAGACGCACTGAAGGCCGAGAAGGCTGAGCTGGAGAAGAAGAAGGCAGAGCCTACCGTTGAGAAGAAGGCAGAGCCTACCGTTGAGGAGGAGGTGACCCCGGAGGCAGAGGTAACGGAGGTAGAGAATCGTATAGCCAAGGAGAAAGAGAACCTTGAAACTCTAAAACAAAAGTTGGCTGAGGCCAAGCGTGACCTGAAGGAATTCGAAGCCCGTGAGGAGAAGAAGAGGGGGAAGAAAGAGAGAGATAATAAAAAGAAGGCCGTCGCCGATATCGAGTCTGCAATTCAAGAGTCCACTAAAAACATTGAGGAGCTCGAAGCTGAGGTATCATCAATGATACCAACTGAGGTGGACACAGGCACGGTGAGGAACAGGGTAGGCAAGGAAAAGTACAGTGCCTTTGAGACTGCGGTTCGAGACCTATTAGAGTATACCGATGAGGTTGGTGAAGAACCCACTCGCGGTCAGAAGAATGCGCTTACTAGACGGAAAACTAAGGTTGCTAAGCTGGTTGCTGAACTGAAGCTAAGTCCTGCTGAACAAGCCGTGGTGCAGTCCTTTGTTCAAGAAAGGGTAAACAATAAGAAAGAGGCTGAAGCTAAGAGAAAGGTCGAGCAGGAGAAGAACAAGGCCGCAGCCGAAAGGGCGAAAAAGGAGGACACTCTACGTACTCTAAACAATAAACTGGTTCAAGCCACTCGTGAGCTTCTAAAGCTAGAAGACGTTGGAGCCACGGAGTCTATGAAGACTCAGGCCAAGAGCGCCATTGATGCCATCAAGGCGGAGATAGACTCACTTATGGCCGATAGGCCCGCGAAGGATGAGTCGCCTGTTGTTGATACAGAACCTACTCCAAAAAAGAAGCCGAAGCGGGAGTACGACCCCACCGTTGACAAGACGACCGGGCGCAAGCTTACCGACAAGGAACTCAGGCAGAATGAGATTGTCAACAAGGCGTTTGACAGAATTAAAAAGCTGGGACGTTCGAAAGCTGACATCACCAAGCGCAGATACTTGGGTGGCCTCGAGGCTGCCGTAACGAGGTTGAATGGACTCATCTCTGCGGCTGAAAGAACAGGCGATAAGTTCTTGGTAGAAGACCTTCGCTCGGTACGGGCAAACGTTGGTCGTGCCATGAATGAATTCTTGGACAAGACCGAGGGCATGTCCAGCGAACAGGTTGAGGCTATGGAGGCTCGCTTTGAATCGCCATACTACGAGTTCCTCGAGGCCCTCAAAACGGAGAACCCCATCAACGCTTTTGAGAAGACGTATGTAGAGGCTCTCGGTAAGGCTGGTATTGTACTCTACCCGAGCAGCTCTACGGCGGAGGCGTCACCGGTGTTGAAGGAACTGATAGAGGCGAGCGAAGAGATTGATGAGATAAACGAAAAGCTCGACAAGCTTGAAGCCAGTTCGACAGAGGCCAAGGCTCTGAGGAAAAGGCAGAAAGAACTCATGCGTGTTGCCTCGGGTGAGGTAGCGTCTAAGCCCGTAAAGAAGAAGGCTCCGGCTAAGAAGGCGCTGGCCAAGCGTGCTGCGGTCGAGGGCGTTAGCGTGGAGGAGCTGACCAAGGAGCAGCAGAAGGTAGAGCGCCAGCGGAAAGAGACCTTCTCTCGTCAGGCCGTTAAATCGGTTAATGACTCAAAGGCCGAAGTCAAGAAGCTTAGAGTAGAGCTGAAGGGTAAGAAAGGTGCAGAGAGAAAGCCTCTCCGTGATGCAGAGCTACGGCTGAAGGAAGCGCAAACCTTCTTAGACAACCTTAAAACAAAGTCGGTAGATGAGGCGCTTCGGCTTCGTACTCCGGTTCCGTCAGTTCGTGAGCAGAGGGTTGAAGACCAGAGGATTGCGGCCCAGAGGTTCGACTTGTTTTTGTTGCGTGAGATAGGCCGAGGCTCGTCTCGGGTGGTGTATGACCTTGGGGATGGAAGGGCGCTGAAGGTTGCACTGAACGCCAAAGGGTTGGAGCAGAATCAAACCCTTGGTCCGTGGGACGTGGAGACAAACCTCAAGGGCTTTGTGCCGCTTGTATTTGAGGAGGGGCCGGACTATCTGGTGGTAGAAAACGTACCCCAACCCGAGCAATGGGAGGGCCCGAATGGATTGAACGTCCTGAGTAAGTTTATCAATGGACTCGAAGAGGTCTACCCCAAAGGGCTGGGAGAGATACAAGCGTATTTGGAGTCGTACAAGGAGGGTATGGGTAGTTTCGCAGACTACGAGATGCTGCCCGGAGATTTCATGAGGGCCGATAGTTGGGGTGTCAGGGAGGACGGAACCATCGTATTGGTCGATGAAGGCGCCCTAAACCCTAGGGTATATCTTGGTTCTGAGCCCGAGGCGTGGGCGGTAGAAGATTTCTTCCGCATAGAAGAAGAGCGTTTCCAGTACTACGCCCGTGAGCAGCAGCCCAAGGCCCGTGAGCAGCGGGTGGCTGATGTGGTGGAGCGGTATGACTTCAGGCCCAATGGAAGCTTGCGGGAGTCGAGCCTAGCCGGAGAGCTGCGTCGGAACCTGAAGCGTTATGGCTTTGGTGTCAAGCAGTTTGGTACCCGTATGGATGACTTCCATATTGTCAACCCCACCACGGGGCGTAAGGTAGACCCCAAGAAGCTCATCGAGAAAGACCGTGCCGACGAGAAGATAGAGAACGAGGAGAGGGCAGAGGTAGAGGAGAGGGAAGCAGAAAAGCGGATGGCTATAGCCGAGGCCGAAGACCTGCGTAGCGAAGAGCTTGAGCAATACCGGGGTGAGTACATAGACTTCCCGGAGGATATGATTCCTCCGAGTACCCTGTCTGTCCGTGAGCAAAGAGAGTCGCTGTCTGATGCGGCTGGAGACCTTTCCACAGCAGCGGTAGTTCGCTTCGCTAAGGAAAGGGGGTATTCAGATAAGGTCATACTGTCGTTGAGACCCAATGCTCAACAAGCTATAGATAAATACGATGAGCAGCTTGACCGTGTCAACAAAGAGATTCAAGCCATCATCCAGCGCACAAGGGAACGGGCTCGTGGCGATAAGGATATCCAAGCCATCGATAGCAAGGCGGCGCGTACCCGTGCCGTAAACGACCGTATCGAAGAGGACGTACTGGCATACCTACAAGGGACTAAGTTCTACAAGAACGCCTCCGATGTGGGGCGCGAGGCTATGGCGCGTAGCGTACGCAAGCAGATGGGGCGACGCATCAAGTCCGCCCCTTCCGTTATCAAGCTTGGTATCAGAGATGGTATCCCCACCATCGATAAAGCAGACCTGAACTATCAGCTCAGGAAGATGGCTGAGAGCTCACGCCTTACGGCTACCGCTATGCGGGAGGCCATGCGTGAGATTGGAAAGGATATAGCCAAGCTGGAGTCGGCGGGCATGCTAACGAAGAGGCAGGCGCTACAGATTATTAAGAAGCTTTCTAAGACAGACCCACTGAACCCCGTTCAGGTAGAGAACTTCGTCAACTTCGCTGCCCGCGTATTCAGTGACGCCGACTATACCGCCGAGGTAGCGCGTATGAATAAGCTCCGTAAGAGAGCCTTCACCAACGCGGAGAAGAAGCTTGGTGTACCCAAGGACTTCATGCCTATGCTGCGCACCTTGTTAGCTATGGATGCCAGTATGATTCCCGATGTGGTGTTCGAGGACTACGTCAAGTTGGTGGAGATGCTCGGTGAGCGCAAGGCAGAGCTAGACCTAGAGGACGTCAATATGGTTGGCGATGTGGTGGCTGAGATAATGAACGCCGTCGATGAGGAGCTGTCCCTAAAGGAGGAGTTGCTGGCACGCTACGTAAACTACCCTAAGAAAAAGAAAGGGTACAAGTCTACCATCAAGGCTATGGTTGATGACGGAGAGCTTAGTGCGGAGTCTGATTCGGACGCCGATGGAAACAAAATGCCCTCGGAAGCCGACATCCTACTCAAGTATATCAATGAGCTTGACGAAGCGGAGGAGGGGAAGACGGAAGAACAGAAGGAGCTGGATAGAGACAAGGAGAAGGTGATGCTCCTAACCGCTATAGAGGCGTTGCCTAAGCTGGGTCGGGTGCTGCCTACCCGAGAGGAGCGGGCACTAGCCAAGCGTTTCGATAGGCTTATCCGTACCGAGGTTGTCAATAAACTCAGCAATGCCGAGCTGAAGAACGTACTGCGCGTAGCGTCCAACATCGAGAACGGGTTCCTGTCTCACAACGCACAGGTTCTAGTAGAGAAGATGGAGGCCGAGCAGCGAGCCCGAGAGGTAGAGCAGGCCATTAGGGAAGCCGACATCCCGAAGAGGAAGCTGGCTTATGCTGAGGTAGCCGGAGTTTTCGGCGGTCCCAACTCTACCCTTGAGCTCATCAAGCGCAACCCACTCAGATACATAGACCAAGTGCTCGGGAACTTCAAGAGCAATAGGGTATATGACGCGGTATTCAAGCCGCTGGCTAAGGCGTACTCTCAGTACAACGCTGAGATGATTACTATCCAAGAGCGCCTCGATGCGGTACAAGCCAAGCTGGTAGATAAGCACAAGCGCAACCCCAACGCTGTAACGCGGTCTAAGTTCCTCGTAGGAGCGTATATGATGCAGCGGGAGTACGAGAACAACATCGGTGTCGATGGCGTCTTCTCTGCCGAAGACTTACTTCAAGCCACAATCGATGGTTCGGGGGTAGGTGACGCATACTATACTGGAGCTACTACACAGATGCTTCAGGATATCCTAGACAAAGACGTCAGGGGTAAGACGGCAGACGAAATTGAGGCGGCACTATCTCCCGAAGAGAAAGCTGTAGCCAAAGAGATTCGCGCCATCAACGACGAGCTCACGCCCAAGGCTCAGTATGTAGCTGGTATCCTACGTGGTGTTCCGTTCCGTCCGTTCTCTCAGTACTTCCACCGCATCGTACTCAGCGATAAGCAGCAGGCAGGCATGAGTGGAATGCAGGGATTGATTGAGCAGGTCAATACCAATATGCGACCCTCAACTCGGGCGAAGAACTTGGAGCTTCGTAAAGGCTCTATAGCGCCCGTTAACTTCGACCCGTTCGCCTCTGCCAACCGTGGTGCGAAGTTCATACTTACTGACTACTACATGACCGACCCCGTTCGTACTGCGGGGAGGATGGCTAACGACCTAAAGAACGTTAAGTTTGAAAACGAACAGGAGCGCAGCCTTAAAGATGCCATAACAGGTAGCAATGGGGCTATCAACACTGCTATCACAGACGTCTTGGTACAGTCGTATACCATCAATACTGCGGTAAGTAAATTTTTCGAGTTTGTAAAGAGGCAAACGTACCGAATGGTTTTGGCGGACGGACCAAGGTTTATTGCAGAGCTATTATCGAACCTTGCTTTTGTTGGATTTGCCAACCCCGGTGGTTTTGTGGAAGGTGTTCGGGCAATGCGTGACATCAAGGGCATGGAAGACTACAGTGGAGTAGACGTCCTGCGTAACGTAAACAGCGTACAGACAACGCGCCTATTCCCTAAGCCCGACACCATCAGCTCACGCATGGTGGACTCCTTGCGCACCTCTCTCGGTCCCGACCAGAGTAAAGTAAGCGGAGAGGTGATGAACAACCTAAAGCAGATTTACGCGCAGACAGGAAAGCGCCTTCAGGATTCTAAGCTCACCTCACAGCTTTCCGACTGGATGATTACCACGCCGGACAAGATGGTTACGCAGCCAGTATGGTTTGGTGTCTTCTCTCAGAAGTTTAAGGAGCAAACGGGAGAGGATGTCGACTTCACTAAACTGGCAGAGAACGACGAGGCGTATATGAACAGGCACGAGCAGGCCATCAAGGACGCCACTGATGCTGCCGATGATGCGTCGGTACGTACCGGAGCTACCGACAATGTCTTCCTCGGAATATTACGTGGTACTGTAAGGCCCGACGACGACCTATCAAAGAAATGGTTTGCTGTAGCCAACTCTTACATGACGAGGTTCCTCATCTTTGAGTATGCTACGGCTAGGACGGCCATAAAAGCAGCTAGAGGCAACGGCACCATCAGCCGTGGTGAAGGACGCAGACTAGTTATCGCTGCCTCCGCACGTATGATTCTCTATTCATTCATCGTAGATATTCTTCGCCGCGAGATAGATAAGGCCCTTGGTTTGGCCGACGACGATGATGACAAGGAAATTGGAGAACTGTTGGGCGACGCGATAAAGACTTCCTTTGCTTCTTTAGTCATAGGCCGTACATCTGGACAGATTGGTCGTGGCATAAAGGGATTGGGAGTAGAAATGCTCAACAAAGATTTCTTGCACCCGGACGAATATGACCCCTACGAAGACAGGATTCTAAACTCAATCATTGATGTTGAGGGGGCTGGAAAAGGGCGTATAGACAAGGTGCTCATCGACCTTTTAGCAGCATCTTCTGGCCCTTTTGGTACTCCAATAAGAACGCTTCGACTTGGCGGCAAGTTGGTTGCCGAAGAGAAAAAGAAAACTGGTTCAGCTCAAGACCGGAGAGAGGCAGAGTTCAACAGGCTTTACCTCGAGTTGGCAGGTATGTTCGGATACGTCCCCCTCTACAAGGACCTGCGTAGAATATACATCAAGGAGATATACAAGGACTTAGACTAACCAATGCACATCGACGGCGCGGACCTCGCAGTCCTCGTTGACGCAATGCCAAGAGACCATGAGGCCGGGGACACTCTCTTTGTCAGAGTCGTGGTCCCCGGTCCACATCATGTTCCTTCGGCACTCCGGGCACTTCA
>WLWH01002054.1_pt1 | contig 11887 bp, 14 predicted proteins | sample 6712741 | NCBI WGS metagenome assembly WLWH01 (sample SAMN12718694, study PRJNA515312) | sponge metagenome | isolation source: marine sponge | host: Mycale hentscheli | place: New Zealand: South Island, Marlborough, Capsize Point | collected 2003-05-01 | reverse complement strand
TTCAAAAAGTTATTAACAATTTTAATTTAGTTATAATCATAGTAAATATCCAATACTTTTGACTGTTCTTCTTTAGTTAGATCAAAAACAGTTTTATTTGGATATAGCTGTTTTGCGATCATTATTAATTGTGTATTATTCATGGTTTCCTAATTTTAAATTATATTTAAATATAATAAAAATAATTGGGATTCGTACCAAGATTTCTTGTTTTTTTTAAAAATTTTTCTTTAATTTCATTTCATGCCATTCATCTGCAAACCAGCACATTATTTCTTTTTCTCTTTTTAACATTCGCTTTGCAATTGCGATTGCATATTTTAATCCTTGTCTTGTACTCTCATGACTTAACTCCGATTCTAATTGTTTAATAAGTTCTTTTATTGGTGTATTGATTTTGTTCATAGTATGTTATATTGATATATGTTATATTAATATAATTACATACTTCTGGAGAAATTTACAGGATTTTCACAATTATTTTAGATATTGTTAATAACTTTATAGTTCACCTGCTTTTAACTTATCATTCTCAATATCAGCTATAAGAAACTTAATTCTTTCTGCCGCTATATAAGGCGATTCTTCCTTTAATAATTGTAGGATTTGATTAAGGTTTTTAATTACTAACCTTTTTGAACATAATGGATTTGAAGGTGGAGTGTATCCTTCAGATAACCATTCTTTTACTGTATCTCTAAAGCTCATAGATTGATTTATTATTATATGGAATAAATCATAGATGTTTCAGAATAATGTGGGAGTTTTTAGAAGTCGCTGAGGTTTTGCTCGTCTACTTCTTCTTGAATTAATTTCTTTTCTTCTGCAATTTTAAAGTCAATTCCGGCTTGCCATCTTTTAACTTCTTCACCATCTTTAAAAAGAATAATAGTTGGTACAACAACTATTTTATGTTTAGTTTGAATTTTAGGGCTTGTTGTAATATCAACCTTTACTATATTGCATTCATCAATTTCACTTAACCATTTAACTTCATTAGCAACATTCCAGCCTGCATTAAAATGAGCTAGGACTACACCATCTCCAATATTTTGAGCAAACATATTACTACTAATAAGTAGAAATATAGGCAGTAATAATATTTTAAATATTTTCATATCTTATCTAAGTTTATCGAGCTTTTCTTCCATTCGAATCATACGCTCTTTCAACTCTTTTACATCCTCTTGTGTAGTCATAATAGTTTGTCGTATAAGTTGATCTTTCATATCATACTCCATTCTAGTAACATCTGGTGGTAATGGCTCAGGTAATTTTTTAGCTTCCTCTATATCAGCCTGTAAAATAAACCACATACTAATAATAGTAGCCATTCCAAAACCGATACCTATTAAAGTTTTAATACTTATCTTAAAACTAGTGTCTTCGTTTAACTCTTTTGACATAAGGGTTTAATAATTCTTTTGTTTTATTTATCAAAGTATGATATAATTAATTCCTATAGAAAAATCATGCCATCGTCTATTCCAATACTTATTATATGTACCCTCAGCAAACATACCTAAACTTTTTGTAAGTTTAAGACCAAATATAACACCACCTGAGTAATCAACCCACTGTCCACCATTATATTCATGAAAAGAAAATTCACTTTTAGTATCATAATGATATGGCATAACACTACCAAATCCATGTATCCAAAAATCTTTAGTGTAATGATAATAATCAAAACCTAATACCATAGAATAATTCCATTGGACTGGTGCCGCATCTCTTTTCTTTTCTACATAATCAGCTAATACTTGAGGTATAACAACACCTTCCCATATTTGTGTATTTTCTGCTACTAAATTTCCACTTGGGTTAAAATATGATTCTCCTCCCATACCGTCAAATTCTACAGTGTACCCTTCTTGTAAAGCCAAATAAGTATAGTGTAAATTTCCATTTGATAATAACCATTGTTGTAATGGATCATATCCATAAGGTTGCGAAAACCTTTCTACTGCTCCAATATTTAAAGAAAACTTTCTACCAAATTTATGTCTGTATCTTTGTGATGCTTCAAAGAATTCAATATCTGCAAAACCATCAGTAAGATATTCTGTCTTAATAATCCAATCATCTGCTACATACCTTAAAAAGTGATGTTGATTAAAAAATGATTTTCCTTGTTCTCTTTTCCAATCAGCTTCAAATAAAAATTCAAAACCGTTTACTTTACCAATCGTAGCATCATCACCTATTGAATTTTCAGTACCATCATAGAATACATCCGCTCGGTTTTCATATCCAAATCTTGCAATTTTTCTAACACCAACAGCAAGAGAATAATCAAAAGGAGTTTCAGATGTTGTTGTTTGTAAACCATTGGTTACTGAAAATACATCTACATCAGATAATGAATTTCCTCCATTTACTGCTGCATAAAAAGTAGAGTATTTAAAAACCTTTTTAAAATCTTTTTTAAATTTAGAAGGTTCTTTATCTTGTCCAAATACTAAAAGTGGAGCAAGAAAAAATAAGATTAATAACTTTTTCATTATTCTTTAATTATTTTATTACGATATTTAGTACCTTCATAATCTATCTCCAAAAGATAAATTCCATCAGATACGTCGGTTAAATCAACCTGTTTAGTTTTTGAATTTAAAATAATAACCTTTCCAGTCAAATCATACACAGAATAAGTTATATTCAATTCAGTTGCTATATTTAATATGTTCTTTACAGGATTAGGATAAACTGCTATCTGAGTTGTTAACCTTCGTGTTTCCCAGATGTCCATTCCATCAGGCCAACCATTTTCACAATAGTTATACATCTCTTGGCAAATAGGATCCCATTCATTTTGGCAACAGTAATCATCTACATCAATTACCCATGCATAACATTGATCATTTAACCAATAAGGATTACCTGGACCTGTGATACAACCTGCATCAAATACACAACTACCATCATCTGTATTAACATCTAATTGTGGATTTCCTGAAAGTATATTTCCTACACCATCTCCATCATAATCATTATAATTATAAGCTAAAGGATTTGTGCATCCTAAAATTTCTCCATAACATGTTCCATCATCTGTATTTGCTAAAGGATTATAATTAAATGCTGAAGTATCAGTACAACCTAGAATTACAGGAATACAACTTCCATTATCTGTATTTGCATTAGGATCATAATTAAAAGATGTTGGATCAGTACAACCAAATATTACAGGTATACATGTTCCGTCGTCGGTATTTGCGCTAGGATCATAATTAAATGCGGTAGGATCTGTACAACCTAATACAACAGCAATACAACTTCCATCATCTGTATTAGCCTGAGGATTATAATTGTATGCAGTAGAATCTGTACACCCGTAAATTATAGGAATACAACTTCCATCATCATCAGTAGCTTGTGGATTAAAGTTTATAGAAAGAGGATCTGTACATCCAAGTATTTCTAACTCGTCACAAACACCATCTCCGTCTGTATCATTTATACATGCGCCATAACAATCATAATATTGAGCAGGGAATGTACAACCTCCATTATCTACATTTGCATTAGGATCAAAATTACATGCAGTAGAATCGGTACATCCTAAATAAATACAACTTCCATCATCTACATTGGCGTTAGGATTATAGTTATATGCATTTGGATCCATACAACCTTGAACTATAGCTACACAACTACCATCATCTACATTTGCAGCAGGATCATAATTAAATGCTAATGGATTAGTACAACCTTCAACTACAGGAATACAACTTCCGTCATCAGTGTTAACATCAATTAAAGGATCTCCTGTTGGTTGAATATAATTAAATGCAGTTGAATCCATACATCCTAAAATTACTGGAATACATACATCACCAAATGTTGGTAATGCATTTGCCTCTACAATAAAAGGAAATGGTATTGCATCCCAATAAGCTACATTAATTATAGTGTCTCCTTCTGGTCCTGTTAAAGTATAACCTATTTGATTAATTGTATTTTGAGATTGTGATGTTGTAAATAAATAAGCTTCAACATTTTGAAAGATATTTAAAGGAACTTGAAATGTAAGACTATTTCCATCATTAGGTCCTAGTTTATATTGTGGAGATAACCAATCACCTTGTTTTAAACCTAACCAAGTACCTGCCCAACCATCAGATGCACCATCAAATATTTCTAATGTATAATCACCAGTCATAATTTCTGTTTGGTCAGCATTAGGATCATAATTAAATGCAGTTGGATCTGTACAACCTAATACTCTTGTTGGACCACAACTTCCATCATCTATTGTTGCTGAGGAATCATATGTAGTTGAAAATGGATCCATACAACCAGGTATATCAGTTGGACCTGATGTAGTACAAATATCACCTGTATTAAATTGTGGAGAAGTATACTGATATCCAAAATTAGCACCTACAGTATCTACTAAATCAAATAATTCAATTCCATCACAATCAAATATTTCTAAATTTCCATCTACAACACCACCTGTTGCTGAACCTCCTAAACCGTCTCCATAAGAATCTTCAATTACAAAATCTATTAGCACGTTGGAATCTACACAAATGAATTCTGAGATTGGAACACCACCCGGCTGCCCACTATATGTTCCTTGTGGTGCTGTAAATATTGCACCATTATCATCATAAACAATTATACTTGTTTCACTTGGCCAGTTATCAGGTGTAAATACCAATTCGATATATGTTTGATCTGAATCACAACCACTTGGACCACTTACTGAACATGAACCATCATCATCAGTTGCCCAAGGATTATATAGATTTGATGTAGGATCTGTACAACCTAAAATAGTTCCACAATCATAACAACTTTCCCAACAATAAGTAGGCAGTGTTTGTACGGAATCAGTAGTTACATCTAAAGTTCTATTTGTAAATCCATATTGATCTAATACAAAACAATTTGTTAAAGGATCATTTTGTACATTTTGTGGTAATTCTTGTTCTGTAAAATTATCTAAAATAAATTTCCACTTATATACACCTGGTGATGTGTAAACAGTTTGTGTCCATATATTATCACCATCTGGATCTAACATAGGAATATTTCCTGACCAGTTATCAAATTCACCAGTAACCCCAGGTGTGGTAAATGTACCTGGATAATTATTCATATTTAATGAAAACTCAACAGCATATGTACACATAGCAGGATTATTAACCGTAGCTAATGGATTATAAGAAGCTGAGTTTGGGTCCATACAACCTGTTATAGGTGGAGGGCATGGTAATAAGTTAACTGTTGTATCAAATTGTGTAAATGCAAAATCAGCATCTAAATCTAATATTATACCTTGACATGCATTTGACATTGTAATATTAGCCACAGCCTGTCCTGGTTGAGTAGGACCCCAACCATCACCAAAGGAATCATATAATGAAATATCTACAGCACCTGAGTCTGCAAGTATTAATGTTTGATATAATTCATTAGGAACTGACGGTGTATAATTTACTAATGTATCACCTGCTTGTGTAAATAAAGTAAATGATTCAGATGGACCATACTGGTCAAACTGAACATCTAAATTAAACCAACTGTTTTGTCCATAAGTTAATGTACTACATAAAATTAGTAACGATAGGAAAAAATTCTTCATAATCTTTTAAGATATTTTTATTATTTATTCTAAGATCCTAAAATTTTCCTAATAAATTTTAAGATTAGAATCATACAGATAATACTATATCTATAAATAGAAAAAGCTAGCATAAGCTAGCATTTCATTAAAGAGGTTTAAACTTCTTTAGTTATATTATATAAGGTAAATATTAAAGTGTGTTATTCTCTTAGTTTCTTAATCCATTTTATTGATTCTTTACATAATTCAAATTCCTCTGCTTCCTCTACTCTTACTAAATTAGTTTCTAATGAATCCAAATAACCAGATTTTTCAACTGATAAATCTAAATCCATTGTTTTTAAAATTCCAACCACTACCTTATCAGCACCTTTTTCTAATGCTTCAATAACGGATCTAGTTGTAGAAACAGAAACCTCATGAGCTCTCTTTCTTGCTTCTTCTTCTAATTCTTCAATATTTGTTGCTTCAAAGTATAACATTAATTTAAACCTTTTTTAATTTCATTAACAGTATGGCATTTTTCATATTCTTCATCTTGAGAAAATACCTCTATCATATTATCTAACATTGTATTTACTTGATCAATACTTAAAACTTTAGTCTTAATTAAACTTGTTACAGCTAATATAGATTCTTTAATGTCTAACGTTTCAAAGTCATTATAAAATTTATTAGCTTGTTCTCTTGCCCATATTTCTTGATCTTCTTTCATATCTGCCATTGCATGTAATTTTGCGATTTCATCCATTTCAATACCATGATCATTAGGATCAAAGCCATCGTCAGGGTTTTGGTTTAACCAGTCGTCTATCATATTAATATTTTTATAGTTTATTTATTTAAATAAATTATAACAAAAAATGGAATGAATTGAAAGATATAGGGAATTAAATTATAGATCCACTTTTAATAGTAGATCCTTTTTCTATTACTGAGCCTTCTGTAATAATTACATTATCACCAATAGTTACATTATCTTCGATTGTACAATTAATATCAATGATTGTACCAGCTCCAATATAAACTTGGTTTCCAATAATAGTAGTTGGTCGTACTAGTGAACCAGGACCTACCACTAAACCTTCACCTACTGTAACACCTGTTAAATCATCTAAACCTTTAAAAAGAGTTGTATAAGTTTCCGTATTTAAATAATTTACAGCAACACTTTCTCTATCATCACCACTTTCTTCTGCTATAATCCAAGGAAGACTTCTGGCTTCTGAAAAAGTATCCTTATCATACTGTGCATATTCTCCTTCTTGTAATAATGAAGTTATTTTTACTGCCCAATCGCTATTTCCAAAAATGTTTATTGTTGCTACCATTGTTAATGTAATTTGTTTTATATATCTTATTTAATAAATTTAAAGTATGCAAAGATAGCTGTGGTTATTAATTGAACTACTGCCCATATAGTTATGGCTTGCGTTTTAAATGTTTTTAATTCTGCAACATCTTTTATAGTAGATTCTAATTGAGATGGTGAAGCAACTTCATCAACTTCTTTTTTCCATCTCCATAGTTCTTTAGCAAAATCTTCTTTAACTCTAAGTTCAGCTATCTGTTGTTTAAGATCTTGAATCTCAACATTAAGATTTGTTATACCGTCATTAAGCCTTTCTAATTCTGCAATTACAAGTTTAGAATATTCGTTCCAACCGTTCTGTTCTCCGTTAGCCATCTTTAAGGATTTGTTTAATCTTCTTTATTTTAGTTGCATCATTCTTAATTCTTTTATCTTCTAAGACTGATTTAATACATGCAAGATGATTTTTAATATTAACATCACGATCAGTTAAATTATTAACTAATTCTTTTAAATCTTCTATACACGAAGGTTTTGACGTTAAGGAGTCCATCTTTATATTATTTTATTTTTTATTTATTCTTTTAACAATGTGTGTTGGTTGTTCTGGTTGTGTTGATTCCCATACTTTTTTAACAGTACTTCTTATTTTAGCCACAGTAGTTTGTCTCTCTGTGTTTTTCTCTTTAGCTTTACCGCATCCACATCCCATAATTTTACCATTTATTTTGTGGGCAACTTTCGGTTGACCATTTTGCTTTTTTGTTTAAATAACATCCACATATACAACATTTAGATCCGCATTTATCAGCGCATTGGTTACATATTGCAATCCTATTGTTATATTTATCAACTGTTACCCTATCTCCCCAAATAATGTATTTAAAAAGTGCTATTATAAATCTAAATATCTTCATTATGCTACTATTAATTATTCCGACCTATCTATATATGCAGCAGAATAAGTAACATAAAGTGTAGTAACATTTGTTGGTGTTCCTGGTCGAGCAACTAAAACAAAATAAAGATCACAATCTCCATCCCATGACGTTGGTGCTACACTTACAGATCCACAAGCTCCTATAGTATCAAAAGCTTTAGTATCAAAAGATAAATCTACTGTCGCTTCACCAACATTAGTTGTAGTTGCTGTTCTTGTATAGCATTGATAAGCAAGCAAGTAAAACCTCGTAGTTAAATCACTTTCCACGCCTTTTGTTGGGTCAGTTGCTATTGCTATACATACTTCTATTTCATCACCCTTTTCTTCTCTAGGCACGCCGTCTATTGGAACTTTAACACCGTGTGCTGCTAATGTAGCTGCATCTAAGGATGTTCCTGTAGAAGTACTTGATGGAACCCAATCCTGTGCAGCCCATCCACCGGAGCCAGATACCAATGGTTGTTTACCACCCCAATAATATTTTCCTTCTGAAAGTTCTCTAATGACAAATTGATTAGCCATCAATGGAAATCTTTTAGAAGCACTTCCACCGCCTGATGCACCTTGTGCACCTGCTGCTCCTTGCTGTCCTGTTTTACCTACACCTACATCACCTTGTTGTCCTTGAGCACCGTCTCGTCCTTGTTTACCTTCTGCACCTTGTTGTCCTGCTGCACCTTGTTGTCCTGCTGCACCTTGTTGTCCTGCTGCACCTTGTTTACCTATACCTACATCACCCTGTTGTCCTTGTTGACCAGCTGCTCCTTGTAGACCTGCTGCACCTTGCTTGCCTGCTGCACCTTGGAGACCTGCTGCACCTTGCTTGCCTGCTGCACCTTGTTTACCTATACCTACATCACCCTGTTGTCCTTGTTGACCAGCTGCTCCTTGTAGACCTGCTGCACCTTGTTTACCTGCGGCTCCTTGTTTACCTGCTGCACCTTGTAGTCCATCATCTCCTTGTAGACCTGCTGCACCTTGTTTACCTGCTGCACCTTGTAGACCATCATCTCCTTGTTTACCTGCTGCACCTTGTAGTCCATCATCTCCTTGTTTACCTGCTGCACCTTGTAGTCCATCATCTCCTTGTTTACCTGCTGCACCTTGTTTACCTGCGGCTCCTTGGAGACCATCTGCACCTTGCAGACCTGCTGCACCTTGTAGTCCATCATCTCCTTGTTTACCTGCTGCACCTTGTTTACCTGCGGCTCCTTGTAGACCTGCTGCACCTTGTTGGCCAGCTTCACCTTGTAAACCTGCTGCACCTTGTTGGCCAGCTTCACCTTGTTTACCTGCTGCACCTTGTTTACCTGCGGCTCCTTGTAGACCATCATCTCCTTGTTTACCTGCGGCTCCTTGGAGACCATCATCTCCTTGTTTACCTGCTGCACCTTGTAGTCCATCATCCCCTTGTTTACCTGCTGCACCTTGTTTACCTGCGGATCCTTGTAGACCTGCTGCACCTTGTTGGCCAGCTTCACCTTGTAGACCTGCTGCACCTTGTTGGCCAGCTTCACCTTGTAGACCTGCTGCACCTTGTTTACCTGCGGCTCCTTGTAGACCATCATCTCCTTGTTTACCTGCTGCACCTTGTAGTCCATCATCTCCTTGTTTACCTGCTGCACCTTGTAGACCTGCTGCACCTTGTAGTCCATCATCTCCTTGTTTACCTGCTGCACCTTGTTGACCAGCTTCACCTTGTAGACCTGCTGCACCTTGTAGACCTGCTGCACCTTGTTTACCTTCTGCACCTTGTTGGCCAGCTGCTCCTTGTAGACCTGCTGCACCTTGTTTACCTTCTGCTCCTTGTAGACCTGCTGCACCTTGTTTACCTTCTGCTCCTTGTTGTCCATCATCTCCTTGTTGGCCAGCTGCACCTTGTTTACCTTCTGCTCCTTGTAGACCTGCTGCACCTTGTTGGCCAGCTGCTCCTTGTAGACCTGCTGCACCTTGTTTACCTGCGGCTCCTTGGAGACCTGCTGCACCTTGTTTACCTGTTGCACCTTGTTTACCTTCTGCACCTTGCAGACCTGCTGCACCTTGTGCACCCTGAGGTCCACCTGCCGGAGTTACTGCAGGATCAACTACAGTAAAATAATCATAACCACTATATTGAATATTTAATATACCAGATATGGTTCCTTCTGCTGTTCTATTAACTCCATTTATAGTAACTCCTGTATCTGCAGGATCTGGCTCTATTAAAATTGTTTGGCCACTTTGTAATATACCAGCCTCATCTCTAATGACAATAGTATGCCCATGTGTAAAATTATCTTCTAAAGTTGCACTAGCTACTCGAGGTAATGTTAATACTCTACCGGAAACAAAAGTTGTTCCTGACGGAATAGTTACCGAATTAATAAATGGCTCGTCTATTGTCAAGTCAGCTGTTAAGTCCCAGTTAACATTAGTAAGTCCTATATTTGAAAATTCTGCCATATCAGGTTATTTATTATATTTATTTATCATTACGATCTGTTCCACCATTTCGGTTCTGTAATTTTTAAAGGTCCATACATTGGAACTGGTGTCATATTTTGTATAGGTGGTGTATTATAAGTATTATAATTATGAATACTTGGTGATGTTTGAATTAACCTACATGCATTTGTACTAGCACCTGAATCATACCATCCATAAAGTTGTACACCAGCACTAATACTTAAAATTCCACCAGAATAGAATGTATTACCCTGCCAATACCAATAAAACTGAGCACCTTGTACAGCTCGCGTTTGAATGAATCCTGAATCAGAAGTATAATCTCCACCTGAAGTAGAATAAAACATATTATCTCTAAGTTTTAATGCTAAAACATCTGTATTAGAATTCATAGAAGTAAAGTCCATAATAACTCCATTTACTCTCTTTGTTGTTATCCAAGTATCTCTTATATCAATAATTGTTCTTTTTGGATAACCGGTGGTAGTTCCAATAACAATACCTGCTTGGCCAGTAGAATCTTGCCTAATAAAACAATTAGTTATATTTAATAAGTGTCTTTCTTGAGCAGCCCCACCAAGCTCATAACTTATCATTGGTGCTGGTGTTGTTGCAACTGGATGTATCAATGCAACATTACTTATATTTAATTGTTGCACAGTAGCATTACCTGCAAATAAAAACATTTCCTGTCCTTGTCCATTAGTAACAATTGAAGCTCCACCTAAAGGACCGTTTCCTGTACCAGATAATACTGTATGATTATATTCACCGTCAATACCATCCCCAAGAATAGTACAACTTACATTACCAATTAATTGAAATAAGTTTTTAGAGCTCATTGAAGTATCACCTTGTATTGAAACACCTCCACTTAAATGAATAGTAACACCTGTATTATTGGTATTAATTTCCATTGTTGCTGTTTCCTGATATATACCAGCTTGTACTTCAATTGTCCATCCTGTTTTTACACCAGAAGCTAAGTAATTTAATGCACCAAGTAATGTTTCAAAAGGTACAATCATATCTCCTTGGTTTGCAGCAGCAGCTAAAGTATCATCACCATTAGGATCTACCCAAATAACTTGTTTATATTGAAAGGTTGGTCCAGTAGATCCTTGTTGTCCTTGGGCACCTTGCTGACCTGCTGCTCCTTGTAGACCTGCTGCACCTTGTTTACCTTCTGCTCCTTGTAGACCTGCTGCACCTTGTTTACCTTCTGCTCCTTGTAGACCTGCTGCACCTTGTTTACCTTCTGCACCTTGTAGACCTGCTGCACCTTGTTTACCTACACCGATTGAACCTTGTTTACCTTCTGCACCTTGTAGACCTGCTGCACCTTGTAGACCTGCTGCACCTTGTTTACCTTCTGCACCTTGTTGTCCAGCTGCTCCTTGTAGACCTGCTGCACCTTGTTTACCTTCTGCTCCTTGTTGGCCAGCTTCTCCTTGTAGACCTGCGGCTCCTTGGAGACCATCTGCTCCTTGTAGACCTGCTGCACCTTGTTTACCTTCTGCACCTTGTTGTCCATCATCTCCTTGTTGGCCAGCTGCTCCTTGTAGACCTGCTGCACCTTGTTTACCTTCTGCACCTTGTTGTCCATCATCTC
>WLWH01002052.1_pt1 | contig 11895 bp, 10 predicted proteins | sample 6712741 | NCBI WGS metagenome assembly WLWH01 (sample SAMN12718694, study PRJNA515312) | sponge metagenome | isolation source: marine sponge | host: Mycale hentscheli | place: New Zealand: South Island, Marlborough, Capsize Point | collected 2003-05-01 | reverse complement strand
TATTATACAATGGATTTACTACGGAGGAGTCGTATTTTTGTAAGTTCGCCCCTATTGATTTCATACAATACCCGTTAAATCTCGGGTTATTCTGTGTTTGTGCTCGTTCATTAGGGGCAATAGTAAATAATGTGGATTGTGGGACGGCATATTCAGCATCATCGCTATATGGTTCATTTGTAGTCTGTAATGTTCTTGTTAATGTTTCACCTACACTACGGGCATCTTTAAATCCTTTCTCTATATGTAGGGGTATATCTTGTGTTAGTAAATCTACCACCACCGCCTTCCCACCTCCCGTATCACCTCTCGCCCACCCGTTATAATCATTACCTACTTTTGCGAACCTTTGTCCGTCTATTTTTATTTCGGGGTTTCTATTTTCAAATGAACTTAACGCATCACAAGTAAAATCCGTAAGAGCATCAGTTTCTTCTTCTATAAATGGGTCGTTCCACTGCCCTAATAGATATGCGTTATTAACTACTTGATGCCCGTCTATTTCTTTAAAAATATTAGTATCATAATGGGTTCTTACTCTTCCAGTTCCATCTGTCTTTTTAGCGGGGTTAGACCCGTTGCTCTGCCTTCTCGCATATTTAAATGGTAAGGGACACGAATTTACATTATTATTACATAAGTAATACCCTATCTTCATAAGGGTAAAATTAGATTGTAAATTATCCGTATCATTATTGTATTCGTCCGTAAATTCTATATTAGATGCCCCACTTGCTCCTCGTTGCGATACAATAGCAGTATTTAATGATATGTAATCACCTCTCCGTAATAAGGTAGGTTCTACTCTATTAGTCCATGCTGAATAGTTCTCCGTAGTAGGTGCTTCCACTGAATTCTGTTGTGATGCCTCTATAATAAATGTTTGTTGTGCTTCCATTATTTAGTTATTAATACTATAATATTGCTACAAAAAATATGGATAAAAAAAATCTCGTGCTTTTGAGATTAGTATATACGAAGTTTCATTTCACGAGTTTTTGATTTCAGTTCTTATTCATTTAGAAATTGTTAAATATGACGCCATTTTTAATAACGAGGATGCGTTCAAGACAAGTGAAAATACGCTGATTGATATTTACGGCATTATCACCACCAGCAGTAAATTTACGCCGATATAGAAGTTCTACGGGGGTATTACCCACTTGTATAGTATTACCAGCAGTTCCATTTACCTTTGTAAAACTAAAATTAATACCTAACACATTAGCACTACCCCGTAAGGCAGCATTTTCCCCCGCCCCGAATAAGTTATTAGTGGTAATAAGGTCAGCACAAGAGTTAGTAAATTGTGTCATATTGACATTTAGGGGGGTCATCATACAATCATTAACCTCTTTGTAAAGTTCCTTTGTTGGGACATCTTCATTGTAGTAATTAACATTATTAATACGGACATTAACTAATTGCCCGTCAGTGTCATTACTTAAACTATCTTGTGATGACCCGACTTTTCCACCTATAAGTTGCCCCGCGGTCTGTGTTCCCGATTGTTGCTGATTATGGAGTAGCATATGTTTAACTCTTAAACCCGCATAACCGACATTACGGCGGAAAGTAGTTTGTGCTTCTGCTCCAGGTGCGGATAAAAGGTTATTTACTACGGAGTAATTACCATATACTAATGAAATACCTTTGGATGTTCCTCCCATTTGTCTTAACATATTCATTGTTGGTTCAGTGTAAATAATGTGGTCTGTCAAAAGTTTTACACCCGTAGTATCTATTGTTGGTAATCCTACACCACCTACGCCATTATTACCTACGGAGGTAAGATATTGGTCGCTCTCAAAATCTACCTCTAATACGAGGTAATCATTAAGGAGGAATACTGGGATAGTCCATGGGTATAATTGTGGAAAAAGCATTGATAAACGGATTTGATACTCCGTAGCATTTGCTTGTCCTACTCTAAATTCTGCCTTAATATCATCATTGCCGTTAGATTGTGCGACCCCTAATTTAGCACTTTCAGCGAATTTTAGGGAGTTATATACACCTCTTTCTATAATATAACGACGATTTACGACTTCATCATCTTTAAAATGATTGTAAATACTCATTAAATATCCAGCGTCATTCTGTTCGCATATAATTTTACCCGATGATGTCTTCATTACGGCACGCGAAATCATTGGGAGACATCCTTGATACATACCTAAACGACTTGTAGCATTCGGCATTGTTAGGGGTAATATAAGTGCGGAGGATGTATCTAATACCCCCTCTCTCTTAATATGAAATACCACCCTACTCGTGGTAATAGTTTGTGGGTCATTAACTTCTGTTGCGATACGGCGAATAGCAGTTGGATTTTTAAGATTTTTCTTTTGTAATAAATTGCCTACGATATTGATTTGTTCTTCCATTGTTTCGTATTTTTTATAATATAAAATAAATAGATAAAAAAAATTACATAAATACACTTTTAAAAAGGTTCTTTTGTATAACCTTTTTCTAAAAGGTTCATGATACTTGATTTGCTCCCGATGGATTTGTTTGGAGCATTCTATTACTTAATGTAAAGACATGGACATTATTAGGGGTGCCGTCTGTTAATTCACTACCTACCCGTAATGCGAACATACTATTTTGGAATGATACTGATGCTGAATTACGGAGTCTATCATAATTAATACCGATGCCCGTATATGCCCTACCATCTGCGACATCGTATCCGTGTTTGGATGAGCGGTGTGATTTAGTCCCTTGTGTTGTTGTAGATTGGAGGGTATTAGCAATATTAACGAAATCTTGGAAACAAGACAAAAATTCACGATTTTTCAATGCTTCATAAACCCCGTTAGAAACGGCATCTCTTTCATTTAGAATGTAATCTAATGGGAATTTTACAGAGTCTTTATAAAAGATTAGTTCTTGAACCTTTTTGGAAGCATCAGCATTATTTACAAGTCTATTAGTGGTAAAAGCATTTTGGGCGAAGTTATTTAGATTAGCACTCTTAATTGTAGTAGAAAATACACTACGGACTTGATTTTGTGCGAATACTAATGACAATTGGTCGTTAGATGATGAAATTACGGAACTAAAAGATGTGTATAATGGATATGCGACTTGGTATTGATTTGAACTGATTGGACTTGCGAGATTTACATAATTAAATGTAATATTAGGGTTAGTAATTTGGTAATAAAAGTCATCGGCGTCTGCTCCGTGTAAAACTTGACTTAAACTATTCATAACTAATTCAATACGCATACCCCCTAATGCTTGTAAATTCCATAAACTTTGTGAGGAGCATAAACCAGTCCGTAATACAAGACTTACGGGTAATGCTTGACTTAAACTCTCTGCTTGACAAGCATCACGACCGAATGCTCCGTAAAGGTTTGAGATATATTTTTTATAATTGTTTAGGGATACTCCCGAAGGCATTGTCGCCGCCGCCATAAACCCGTAATTACGGGTCTCTTCTAATACATCATTAGTAGTCTGTTGTCTAATACGGACTAAATCCCATATACTATTAATACCGATACGACTATCTAAATTAACATCTTCTCCACCGGATAAATCACCAGCGGGAAAGGCATTACCAGCAGTCTTTCTTACCTCTAATTCAAAATTTAAACGGAGGGTTCGTGGGTCTATCATCTTATCCGCTTGTGGAGCAATCTCAAAATTTAAGACGCTATTATTTCTATAAGGGGAGTAAGACGATTGATTGTTTAGGGGATGAACTTTTGCTTTTGATATTCCTACGACATTTACTTTACTCATTGTTGTATATTTTTTATAATATAAAATAATTAGATAAAAAAAATCTCGTGAAATAAAAGTTCGTATATAGATAATTTCAAATCACGAGTTTTTAAGTTGGTTCTTATTCCATTACTTTCGCTCCATTTGGATTAATTAAAATTGTCTTATCATAACATACGAAGTTGTGATGGAGTAAATTCTTTGTATTAGTAGTAAATTGTAATTCCATTCTTAACTCCCCTTGTAAGTCAGCGAGGGAGTAAGTATTAGGGAAGCGTGTTAATGCTCTACCGATAAGCATATCCGTATCTACATTTTGTAAGTCCCTAACCTTAAATCCACATTCTTTAAGTGCTTGAACGGTTTCTCTTACGGATTGTGCCGACCACCATCCAGCAGAAGTTCTTACCCGTTGGAAGTTTGTTAGGGATATAGCACGGGAGGGCGTCTGTAATCCATCTAATTTATATACATATTGCTTTGGTTCTACATTATCATTATTAGGAGTTCTTAAATTATCTTGGTAATATGTGCTTCCATCACTTACATTTTCCCAGAAACTTAATACTGCCTTAACTCTATCTAATTTACAATTAATTAGATTAGAAATTACAAGGGCGTTTGCTGGACTATTTACGGGGTAATCATACCACGATTGACATACCATACCCATACCTTCACCACTACCTATTGCGGACTCGTATTTACTAATCATACCAGCGTCGGGTTTTACAATACCACAAACCATCTCTACATTTGTAAGATTTAATGCGGGGGTCGCATTAGGGTCTTCAATATAAACCATACCCCTACTTACTCCCGCTCCTTGACCGCCATCAGCACTAACATCTACCGCCGCATGGAGTTCTAATACTAAACTTGTCCCACTTACGGATACTTTCTTAATTTGAGCGTCTATCTCGTTTGCTTGTAAGTTGCCCGACCCTGCCCCTAAATAGTTAAATTTAATTGATTGACCCGCGTAAAATGGGAACTCATTAAGGGTAGATTGCCCGGCAGCGACACCCGCCGTAGTATTAACTGCCCCCGTAGTAATTGTAGTATGTGGTCCTACTACTACACCCGCTACGGCAGCGTTATTAAGGACTATATTAGTTCGGTCAGCATCATTCGCACCCCCCGTAAAAGAACCTATATTATAAGACATGGATTGCGAATAACCTACGGATTTAGAGTAATTATCTCTATCTCCATAATATACGGCAGTTGTCTCGCCTTGTGCTCCTTCTGCTCCTTGTGCTCTTACGCATTTTAGGGCGTCGTGTTCTAATTCTACTTGGACTTCTAACGGACAAGCGAAGCAAGGGAATAGATTTGCCTTATCCCCTAATATACCCGATAATGATAGTTTCATAAAGCATTCTATTTCTTGATTATCTTGTGTGGTATGGTCTGCTGGGACATCTGCTCTTTTAGTTAGTGTGTTATTTTGTCTAACTTCGGCACTATCCGCTCCGTAATATAACTTTTTCATTTCTTCCATACTTTCATTTTGAGTATAAGAACCGATTTTCTTACATAATAAATTATAATCCGTAATTTCTTCTAATACAGAACCATCTTTACGGGATACAATACGAACACTACGGACTAAACTTTCACTCGCACATTGAGTATCCATAAACCATGGTGCCCAGTGAGCGACATCCGTTTCACCCGTAGCAGATGAGTCCGCAGTGCCTTTTGTTCCTACGGATAAGAAAAATCTAAAAAATGTTTCCTTTGGGTTTAGTAGCATAAGATTTTCGTTTAGATGAAATCTTAATACATCGGCGTTGGTATAACTGCTGTTTCTAATTTCATTTACGATTACTGATGAGTTATTCATACTTCTTCTTATTTTTTATAATATAAAATAGATAGATAAAAAAAATTTTAAGTTTTTGTCATAATAAAAAAACTCGTGATTTCAAGTTTCGTATATACGAGGTTTCATTTCACGAGTTTTTGATTTTAGTTATTATTCATATCACTAATCTTTTGATGACACTTTTTTTAAAAGTGTGTTAAACTGCGTATTTACCCGCTATATTGCTTAAACCTCCCGTAGTTGCTTGTTTTAACTGATTTTGTGCGTCTGCGGTTGCGGATTGTTGTGTATTACTCGCATCTACTTCACCCGCAATACCCGCCGCCATAGTGCCCCCTAATACGAGACCACCTATAATATTAAGTATTAGTCCTATTGGTGCTCCTACCCCCGTAGCATCTAACGCTGCCCCCGCTGCCTCTAATCCAGCACTACCCGCTACATCACCAGCGACTTCGGCACCCGTAGCGGCGGCGGTTGCGGCGGCGTCTGTTGCTCCACTTACCGCCCCAGTAGTAGCATCTACCGCACCACTTACGGCACTTGTAGTAGCATCAATAGCACTACTTACGGCACTACCTACACTTGTCGCTGCGTTTCCTACTGCTTCTGTAGCACTACTTACAATACTCCCTAATGTGCTTCCTACGGCGTCTAAACCACTCGCCGCCGCATCAGCAGTAGCATCTGCCCCTAATTCTAAACCTTCTTCCCCTACTGCTTCAAATGTGCTTTCTGTTGGGACTTCTACTTCTGCCCCAGTAGGGTCTAATACTCCTCCCGCTGTCTGTGCTGTGGATATGGGGGCATCTAAATCTGCTTCTACTTCTGCCCCACCTTCTACTCCTTCAAATTCACCCCCTTCTTCCCCCGTAATGTCATCTTCAAATAACGGGGCATCGAGGTCTCCCGCCGCATCAGCAATAGGGTCTAAACCCTCATCACCAAAATTAACTTGTCCCATTGTATCTGCTTCATTACCTTCATCAAATAGTCCTTGACTTTCGGTAGGTGCTTCTGCTTCTCCCTCTTCTGCTTCACCCTCCCCTTCTATCTGTCTCGGTTGTCTTGGTGCTATTTGGTAAGTATCCATTTCTACTCCTTCACCATCTCCATCTTCGGCATCTTCATCTCCACCTTCTTTTTTACTATTCTTACCCGATAATTTTGCCTTTAACTTTTGAAAATTACTTATAACTCCTTTACCTAATGCTCCTACCCCTACTATTGATGCTCCCGCTTTTTGAATTCCACCGAAAAGTGTATCTTCGTCGCTTGCTTGTGTATTAATGGTGTCTATCATTTCGTTAAATTTAGTCTCTGCTTCTGCCTTATTAGCATTTCGTAAGTCCGTAATAGCAGACCCAGTGCTGTATGATGATGCTATATCCATTATTCGTCTTCGTGTTCTATATAATTACCATTAGAAAATTTATCCGTAATATCTTCCTCAAAATTTCTAAAATATCTTGGAGCATCTTTACCCTCTAATTTAACCATTAAAAATGAATAAGGTTGTTTTGTAGCATAATCAAATGTTTTTAAAAATTGTGGTTTCTTATATTTTAATGCCCCGTAATAGTCGTATAAATCCTCCCTTTCTTTATTACTACGGGTCTTAAATAAAAATACACAAGTAGCATTATTTCTATAAATTGCCTTTGCGGACTTTAATTTTTGGACGCAAGTCGCTAAACTGATATTATTATGCCTACTACGGGTAGAAAGCAAATCAAATTCATTATAAACATGAGAGTTCTTTTGGACTGCGTCATCGTAATATATTAGGGAGTGTGGTCTTTCTTCTTCACTGAAACTCTGTTGATACTTCATTACATCAGCGATAATACTATTTATCGCTTTCGGGTTAGTATATGTATTACCTTCATATCTTTCCCGTAGTGGTTTAAGGGTTTTATCTTGTAATACATTAGGGGATACTAAAAATACTTCATCTAAACAATCACAAATTCCCCAGTCAAGACGCATACATAAATTAACCATCAAATTCGACTTACCCACATTGCGAGACCCTACCATCAGTATTACTTGCGGGGTATTAAAGTCGGGTAGATTAGGGTGTAATGGTTTTATCTTCTTATGTTTTTCATCTTTCTTTACTGATAATACCTTTAAATCTACATTGCCTATCTGTGGTTGTTCCTTTGTATTTTCTCCTTCATCATCACTCATAATAAAATTACTTTATAAATATATTAGAAATTAAATGGGTTATTTAAATGCGTAAATGGATTACTTTCAATAGGGTTATAATAATTAATTTTAGGTTTAGGTGGTTCTTTCTTTTTAGTTTGTGCGTCCGCTTGTTTAAATACCCCGTATAATTGTGTTATTTCTTCGGGTGTTAGTTGTTGTATTCTTGATTTAGGGGGTGCTTTCACGCTTGCCGTCGGTTTCTTCTTCTTTTTCTTTTTTACATATACTATCTCTTCTTCACTACTTTCCTCGCTGTCGCTGACTTCTACATACTTAACTTTCTTCTTCTCTCGCTTCGCTCCCCTCATATCCTTAAATACATCTTTTTTAGGTATAGGTTTAGGTTCGCTCTTTTTAGGGGGTTTTCGTGTCCTTTGCGACATTTGTTTTACCCTTTCTTTTTGTGCTTTCATCTCTGCTCTCTGTTGTTTTAATTTTTCTCTTTCTTCTCTTACCCGTAATCTTGCTTGTTGTTTATTTAACTTTTCCCTTTGTTTCTGTATCTTTTCCATACTTTTCTTACTTGCCGTATCAAAAATGTCGCTCATATCTTTTTTTAGGGGTATATTCTTGATTTTATCGGCGTCTTTATTCTCTATTTCCTCACTATTTTTAATGAGTTCCTCCTTCATATCTTCACTACTCTTTACGGGTATTTCATTAGCGGGTTTTATACTTAAATCCATAATCTTCTGTGTATAATAATACAATATAAAAAATATATTTTAAATTAGTATTAAACTTAATAATAGGATAAATCCATATCTTTAAGTTCATCATCGTCTATCTCTTCTCCCATGAATTTCATCATTAGTATCTTTCTTATTTCTTTATCGCTTTTACCCGTTAATTTATCATATTCCTTTTTTACTTCTGCCTCTACAAATTTTTTAAGTCCATTCCGTAATTGATTAACTCTCTTACTACTAAATCCTTCCAGTGATACATTTTCATCCCATAGTTCCCTTTCTTTCTTACTCCTTAAATTCTCACTTATATATTGTGTGTAATAATCCTCTGCTTCACTATCTAATATATGTCTCATCCATAAAAATTCTTTTGCTTTATTAAATGGTGTTTTCGGTGTCTTCTTTACGGGTTTCTTTGCTGGTTTCTTTACGGGTATTTTATTTACATTCTTATCTTCCATCATCATACGCCTTGCTTCCGCCATTTCTTTTTTATTTCTCCGTTTAGCGAATGTTCTCTTACGGGGTTGTTTTTCGGGTTTCTTTACGGGTTTCTTCTTTGCTCGTTCTTTTAATCTCCGTTGTAGTTTTGCCTTTGCGTCTGCTTTCATCTTTTCTAATTGTTTTTTTTTCGCTTTACTATCTTCCTTTGCTCTCTTTTTTACGGCGGTTAAATTTTTCTTTGCTCCCTTTCCACATCCTTTACTACGGGCACAAGCGTGGTATGCTCTTACCCCTCTTGCTATTTTTGCTTTATGTTGTGCTGATTGAGGCATCTAATATTAAACTTTGTATGTATAATAACTGAATAAAAAACTCGTGAAATAAAAAAATGTATATACTAACTTTCAAATCACGAGTTTTATTTTTTAGCGTATTTCTTCCCTAATATTTTCTTTTTATATCTTACCCGTATTCTATTATATTCTTTGCGTTCAGCATCCGTAAAATCCTTTATCTTCTTCCCTAATTTCCTCTTATATACCTTATGTGGTTCATCTTTACTTGCTACTTTCTTTTTTAACTCCATAATCTCTTCTCCTTGTCTCTCATTAGTTCTATCACTTGTTCCTTGTTTCTTCATTCTAAATCTACTACGAGCGACGCCCATTGCCTTACTGGTTGTCTCTTCATCATATTCTTTTTTAAGTCTTCTTGTAGGGGGTAATCTTAACAATTCTCCTTTTGTCTTACCCTCTAATTGTCTCTCTGTATATCCATTTCTACGGAGTAATGCTTTTAATTCGGGTTTAATAAGATTTGCTCTTGCGGTTCTTAATTCTCTTGGTTTTTTAGGTTGTGTCCCTTTACGGGTAGATATTTTTACTTTTCTATCATCATAATTTTTTCTTGCTCCCTTACTCCCTTGACATACGACCGCACCCGCTCTTTTACCGCCTTTTAGCGTGAAACAATTTACCATATTTTTTTTATAAGATTATATATATATATGTTAGATAATATAATGTTAGGGTGGTTATTTTGGAATCTCTTTGGTGTAGGTCGCCATTGCCTCACCTATGCTATGCCCCATACTTTCGGCGACTACCTTTTTCTCTTCATACTCCTTCTTAAATTCGGCATCTTTGGATGAATGGAATGCTTTACGGAGTATATTAGTAGATATTTTTTTATTAGGGTATAGTTTTTGATATGTAGTAATCAAATACTTTGTTAGGGAGTTTCGGTTCATTCTATCCCCTTTCTTATTTACGAATACGGGTCTATCTAAAAATTCGTCTCCTTTATAACCTAATATAAACCATCTCTCTAATACTTGATATAATGCTTTACAAGTCCCAGCGGGATATAACTCACTACTCTTTTTACTATTACCTAACTCTAACATAACTTTACCATTTTCAAAAATATTAAATTTTCTACTCCCTAATGATTTATTACTTTTATGTTGGTTAATGACTAATGCGAAAGACTTTGCCCCTAACCAGTCCCATACTAAATAATTTTTATCTCTTGGTAGTTGTTCTACTTGAAATCCTACTCCACAATCATCCCGTAATCCAGTATGTAAAGTAGCATATTCGTTTCTTGCGGGGGGTAAAAATGAATATAGGGCGGTTAATACCCATCTTTGTAATAGGTCAAATTCAGCACCCGTAAGTTTAGTTCCTCTCTCTGCTTTGTCAATTCCCGCTTTCTCCGCCATATTATTATATAGATTAAACCCCGCTTGGACTTGTTCGTATGTAATCATATTCTTTCTCTCTCTATCCGTAAGTCCATCTTTTAGTTTTGCCTTTGCTTCATCAATTTTTAGTCGTAAATCATAAATAGCACCCCTATATTTGGTAATAGCATTCTCTCTCCTCTTACCCTTACATAATTTTCCGTAGTATTTATAACAAGTCATTACATTCATAATAGCACTTAAATAGTTTTTACGGGTATTATCACTTACATCCTTCATTTTATATACCTCCTTTACAATTGCGGTAGGTCTCATATAGTAATGTATCATCTTCCTATCCTCTTTAAGGGTATGAAATTTACCGAATGATGCGATGTAATTATCAATAGAGGACTTTTTAAGGGTAGGTTTTGCCTCTTGTATATTTTTATAAATAGTCTTTTTAAGTGCCTCCATCGCCACCTCCTTAATCATTTTAGTTTCTTCCTTTGCTAATGCGATATTTTGTGCTATTTCTCCCGCTAATCCTATACCAGACATTTTATAATTTTTTTTATTCTTTGTTTTAATAATATAATATATTTTCTTTTCTTTAAGTTGTTTTCTTCTTTGTTTTAATTATTTGTTTTAATATTTTAATTATCCAGTTAGTAGTTCTTGGTATTGTCATTTTCAAATCAAATTTATTACTTTTTCTTTAAATTAGTTGTTTTCTTTTTAAATCGTTTTACTTTACCCGTAGATTTTTTTTCTTTCATTGCTTTCTTAATTTCAGTCTTTTTAAGTTCCTTAATGGTTGTAGGTGTCTTTTTAGTGATTCGTTTAGTAGGTCTGTATATGTCTCCTTTCTTTTTGTATCCCACCTCTCCCCTTTGATTACGCCATTTCTCCTTAAACCATCTGCTTAACCCCGTTTTTTTAGGTTTCGTACCACTGTATTTACCCCCTAACTTCTTGTATTCCTTCACGACTAATCCGCTCTTGTATGCCGAGTGCTTCATATTCTTGTATTTTGCTTTCGCTTTTACCATTAAAGATGGATTTAAGACTTTTGACATTGTATTTAAGTTCTAAATATATGTAATATAATAGACAAAATAGTAAATTAAACATATTTGAATGAATTAATTGGTTTTGTGCTTAAATGAAAATAATGAAATGTGTCTCGTGAATTTAATTTTAGTATATACATCTTTTTAATTCACGAGCGACTTTTGAAAAAAACGATTTTAGCAGAAAACCATCATTTAACCATATTTTCGCAGATT
>WLWH01002050.1_pt1 | contig 11908 bp, 14 predicted proteins | sample 6712741 | NCBI WGS metagenome assembly WLWH01 (sample SAMN12718694, study PRJNA515312) | sponge metagenome | isolation source: marine sponge | host: Mycale hentscheli | place: New Zealand: South Island, Marlborough, Capsize Point | collected 2003-05-01 | reverse complement strand
TATTGCTCGTATCATTTGAATTTCCATTCATTTCATATAGCGCAACACATCCGGCTCCTGAAGGATAATCAACTGTACTTAAATCTGTAGTAGTTAAAAGACCATTAGCACTAGTGTCCATTGTATACGTTGCTATAGCTGTTTGCCCCGAAGGATATGCAGCAGTTGTTGCAGTTGCCGCTGTTTCATTATAAAGTGCAGTTACATCTGAAGAACTTAAGGCGGTTGAGTATATTCTTACTTGGTCTATATCGCCATTAAAATACTGCCCATTGTAATGCCCTAATCTACCAAAAATCAAAGATTGTTCTCCTAAAGTTCCTGCACTGACAGTACTTGTTAAGTCAGCTATCGGAGTAGTATTTCCATCAGCATATAATTTAACAGAAGTTCCATTAACTACTTGTACTATATGATGCCAATTTCCATCAAGATATGAAGAAGAACTTACTGATTCATTTATCCAACTAGTAGAGCTATTACCTATTATTAAACCAAAATTACCTGATGACATTAACCTTAATGATATTCTTGAAGATTGAGAGTCCGCACTTGAATTAATATCGGAGTATATTGTCATTTGAGACGTATTGCTTGTATTAAACCAACAGCTTATTGAATAACTTGAATCAGCAGGAAATGTATAATTTGTATCAATATAACTACTACTCCCATTAAAACTACCTGAGCCATTTATATATCCTCCTATAGATTGAGTGCTACCATTACCTGTATATAATTTTGTATCAAAGTAATTAGTTCCAGGCCCTACAAAGCCACTAGCATATTCATCAACTATTTCATACCAACCAGTACCATCATAATATTCTGTTTTATTAGTATCAGTGTTAAACCTTAATGTACCATCTATAGGATATTCATCAGGATTAGTAGGAGTAGAATCTGTAAACGTAATTGTTCCTGTTCCGTCTGTAAATGTTGTTACTTTGTCTGATCCTACAGTAGCAGTTGTACCTGTTAATCCACTTCCTATCGTTATTGTTTGAGTATTTGGGTATCGTAATATAACTACTCCTGAGCCACCTGTACCGCCGGTAAAATTTACTCCAGCTGATGCTCCCGCTGATCCAGCGCCCCCACCTCCTCCTCCAGTGTTATTTACTCCATCATCACCATTTGTTGTAGTTCCTTTGCCATTTCCTCCGCCGCCTAACCCGCCGCTTCCGCCAGTTTGAGCATAAATTCCTCCACCGCCGCCACCACCATAATAGGCAGCGGTTCCGGTTATAGATGACTGATAACCATTTCCACCATTTCCACCAGATAAGTTAGATCCATTAGATCCATTAGAACCAGCACCAGCGCCTCCGCCAGCCCCCCAATAAGCTCCCGCAGTATAACTAGTGCCTCCACTATTTGATGGCAAACTTCCGCTATTACCACCTGAAGCGCCGCTAGATTGGCCTCCCCCAACTCCACCTGTAGCAACTTCATTAATAATACCACTAGCAACTATTGAAGAATTTTCTCCGCCGCTTGCTACTGGAGTTCCATTACCGGCTCCTCCTGCACCGCCATCGCCTACGGTTATTGTATAATTAGTATCTATTAAGAATTTAATTCCTGCATTATATTGATAACCTCCACCGCCACCACCAGAAGACCATACTGTAGCATTTCCCCCTCTTCCGCCGCCGCCTCCGCCTCCTCCAGCAATGATTAAATAATCGGCATTAAAAGTTGGCACTGATGGTCGTTCGCTAATTGTTCCTTTTGCTAAAATTGTTGCTCCTGTTGTTGAATCAAGGTTTAATAATTCTGGTGTGTTAATTACTGTATTTGCCATTTAATTTATTTTATGAGCATGCAATTTCGTTATTATATAGTTTTGAAACTTCATCAGAAGTTAATGAATCATTAAATATTCTTACTTGGTCTATTGAGCCATTCCAATAATAGACAGGGTTTGAATTTCTTGCTACACCAATTGCGAAAGACCCTCCTGTTGTTCTACTAATAGTTTTTGTTCCTGTGTCTTCTGAAGAACCGTCAACATACAAAACTATGTTATTGGAAGCGTCAACAGTCAAAACACAATGATGCCAATTATTATCACTAATATTGGTTGTGCCATTTAAATTAGGATTTACATCACCTAAACTAAACGCACCTGTTAAATATTCTGACTTTAACCAAAAATCACCAAAAGAAATAAAACAGCTATTTGAATTTGATGTTTTTACCCAAGCAGAAACACTAAATGCACCTGAACTTGGAATTGGACTTGTTGAAGGAACAATCTTACTACTACTCCCATTAAATACCGCAGCTGCTCCAAATTTACCTGAAGCAGTAAAGGTTACATTACTGTTTACACCATTATAGGTATTTCCGATGTCATCAACATTGTTGTCTAGATTATATGAAGCAATACACCCCGCTCCCGAGGGAAAGTTTAATGTATTAGTTGTACAATATTTAATAGCATCAAAATATTTCCAGTCTGTACCGTTATAATGTTCTATAACACTTGCAGATCCATCTTCAGAATATGATGTATTTGTTCTAATAGCTCCTTGAGGTGGAGCGGGATCAATACCACTAAAAGTAACTGTACCAGTTCCTTCTGTAAATAAAATAGCAGTATCAGAACCATCAGTAAATTGAGTTTGATAATGCTCGTTGTAAAGATCTGTTACATTAGGAGCACTAAGGGCAAAACCAAATATTCTTACTTGGTCTACTTTTCCAAGCCATTTAGCTGTATTTTCCCTTTGACCACCTATTAAATTATTGGTTACAGAGGTTACAGATGCAGATGTAGTTAAAGCAAAACTATCAACAGCAACTCCATTTAAGTATGTTTTACCAACTCTACCTGTGCTATTATAAGTTGCAACAATATTATACCATTGTCCCGTATTAATAGTGGAAGAAGTCCAACTTGAACTATAGAAAAAATTAGTTCCAGAAGTAGCTACTGTTCTTGCTATTGTTATTTTATATATATTTGCAGAAACATAAGTTAACTGTAATCTAAAAGAACCTTCCGTGCCTGAAGAACTTGATGCAGCACCTAAAATAGTTCTATTTCCTGAAGTGAATCCTGAATCAATATTAATCCAAGTGGATATAGAGTAGTTTGTATCAGTATTAGGTATAACAGCTCCTATATTAATATGACTACTGCTCCCATTAAACACCGCAGCTTGACTAAATCTACCATTTTGCCACGTTACATTTGTGTCGGCACCATTATACCCATTACCACTAGAATCTGTAGCATTCCCATCTAATTTATAATATGCAGTATTTGTTACCGGATATGCCGCACTTGCTAAAGTATCTGTTGTAGATGGCGTATTAAGTGTACCTGTTGTTGTAAAGCTAGATACATCAGCTGTAGGATAACGAAGTATAACAACACCTGAGGCACCGCTTCCACCGTCATCAGCATTATCACCGCCTCCCCCACCGCCGCCGCCAGTATTAGAAAAACCATCCTCCCCTATAGTAAACAATCCACCATTACCACCACCGCCAAGGCCACCACTAGTTCCGGCATCTGGGCCAGGATTTCTTGCCCCACCACCGCCACCACCACTATAGTATGTTGCTACTCCAGTTATAGAAACAGATAAACCGTCTCCACCTGGTGCGCCAAGACTATTTCTTTGAGGACTTTGATTATAATCTGTTAATGGTATTAACCCAATTTCAGAAGCCCCTCCACCTCCAGCTCCAAATTTTAGAGCGGGTAAACTTCCTCCAGCATACCCTTGATTTAAAGTTCCACTGCCCCCTGCGTCTGAAGGTAATGCTGCACCGCCACCAGATCCACCACTTGAACCAAATGATCCAGCTCTATTTTGTCCTCCACCTCCCCCGGCAGAAGTTATAGTATGAAAAATGGAATTATTTCCGTCATCAGCTGTTCCACTTTGTGTTTTTCCCCCAATTGCACCGTCACCTACAGTTACATCATAAGCAACACCTGCGGTTAAAGTTAAACTTGATTCAGCCGCTACTCCGCCGCCTGAATTAGCCTGTACTTCATTATTATAAATATTAGTTACGTCGGTAGAGCTTAAAGCAGTGTCATATATTCTTATTTGGTCTATTTCTCCCAACCAATTATAATTTAATCCCGCACTATAATTTAAATCGCCAATTACTCCTGTTGCGTTAGAAGGGTAAGAAGATGAAACCGATACTGTTTCCGTATCTTGTAAAGAACCATTAATATAAAACTTAGTTACATTAGTAGAATCATCTCTTGTAAAACAAACGTTATACCAAGTAGATTGAGTTAATTGATATGTGTGTGTTAAAACATTAAAACTTTGAGAATTTCCGTTTCCTGCTCTTACTTGCCATTGACCATCACTTGGTCTATATAAAACCGATATAGTTCCTGCATAACCATTTGCATTCGTATTTAGCTCGATAAATCTTATTCTATTGGACGTTGTTGTACTCCCTAAATTAACCCATCCTGAAACAGACACATCGGCAGTCAATCCTGTAAGTTTAGGCAATGCTATCCTACTACTACTCCCATTAAACACCGCGGCCCCCCCATATTTTCCTGTATTGTAAGTTATGTTAGCTTCTGCACCATCATAACTATCAGAAATGTCTGTAGCATTATTGTCCAGCATATATGTAGCTATAGCTGTTTTGCCAGATGGAAAACTTAAAGTGTTTGTGGTTGTTGTAGAATTATTATAAGAAGTACGCAAACCTCCAGCCCCTCCGCCACCACCATAATAACCCTGGCCGCCGCCACCTCCACCGGCTACTACTAAATAATCAGTTGTAAAAGATTCTATTACATTACCTGTAGTGCCCACGGGTAATCTAAGTCCACTATAATCACTAGTCTGGTTTAAATCAACCGCATCATTTATTACTTTTGTTATTGCCATTAGCTTATTATAGGTATTATACTTCTTTTAGCGCACGCCATTCGGTACCGTTATATACTTCTATTTTATTTAGAGTGGTGTTTTCACGAATCATTCCGACTACCGGAGAAGAAGGTCTTTGAGCTGTAGTTCCTTTGGGCATGTTCAAATAACTTGTATTGCCACTAAGATTTATACCAGAAGCTCTTACTTTAGTTATTGCCATATTATGTTGTTGATACTACTTCTACAATAGCACCGTTTGGAAAATAAGCGCCGCCATCTAATGTTATTGTAGAACCTGATAAACTATAAGTTGATTTATTTTGGTATACACCTGATACATACATATCAGTATAATTTTCATTTGTTGGGGATACACTAAGTGTAATGGTTCCAGTTGTAGCATTTGCAACTGTTATTTGATTCACTGTTTTAGTCGGTAAACCACCACCGGCCGCATCAATTGTTATTTCAGTAGCACTAGTTTGTGTTAAGGTTATTCCTGTACCTTCAGTTAAGCTAACCGCTGAATCTGATCCTGCCGCTGCATCTAATTGTAAAGGAACGCTTGAACCTGATTTTGCGCCGGCTTGCAGCGTGTATGTATCGCCTGCGGGTAAAGTTACCCAATCACCAGTTCCTCCGTCTAAATATTTGCCAGCACCGGCGTTTGTACCTAAACCTAAAGTAAGCTGAGGGGTAGTAGTTGGATTGGTTACTGTTGTTGTTATTCCAGGGTAAGCTGTTGAGACTGTGCTAAAAGTAGTTACAGTACCTCCAGCGGTTTGAGCAGGAACTACACTAAAGTCGGATGCTGAAGAAGAACCTGAACCTACAGTGTTTAAAGCAATTGCTTCATCCCCAACACCTATAGTAGTACCACCAAAAAAAGCACCTGCTGTATCTGCTATATAAAAATCACCCTGAGTTATTGCAACACCGCCCGTTGACCCTGTATATAGCTGACTACCGTTATTTGATCCCGATGTTATTTGCCCGGTGTTTGCGTTAAAAGTTCCTTTAAAAGTTAAAGTCCCTGCAAGGGCCGCATTAATAGCTGTTTGTATTTGATCGCCAGTGGCTAAATTATTTGAGCCTGCGCCAACAGTTGCTGTATTTGCGTCTATAGTTGGGTTTGATGCAGTTCCTCCTATTGTAATAACATTTGCGTCTGCTGTTGCAACACTTAATACCCCTGTTGCTGGAGCATTTATCCATTCTACGCCTAAATTACCTCCTCCTAAAGATTTTAATAATTGCCCATCCGAACCTGTACCTCCGTTAACATCAAGTAAATCTGCATCAAGTTCTAAATTACCCGTTACTTTAGCAGCACTTGATATAGTTACTAAACTACCCGTATCTTCTACATTAGAATCTGCAAGTGTATTAGCATTACTCCATTTTGATAATTTATTTGTAGTACCAGTTCCCCCTACATTACCATTTGTTGACCATGTTAGCTGATCTGTTGCGCCGCCTCCTGATGTTAACACTTGCCCGGCTGTTCCAGCACTTTGAGGCAATATCCAGGTATATGTAGCACCTGCTGAATGCGGTGGGCTTTGAAGTGTTACTCCATGTGTTGTAGCAGAGCAATTAAGTGTTAGCTTACCGTCTGTACTGTTACCATTAATAACAACCCCATTAGCGGCTTGGCTAATTAATGAATCGCCTAATGTTGTTGTGGTTGTCCATATAGGCACAGTATTTGCAGTACCGGTAATTTTACCAACTACAAAATCATATACATCATTTCCCGTAGTAAGCGCAGCACTTCCATCTGTTACTGCCGCCGTTAACGCATTAATAGTTACATTAGCGGTGCCACTGCCGGTTATATTTAATGTGGCTGGAATTGTAGTTGTAATAGTTTGAACCCCAGCTGTAGTATCTTTAATACTTTGTACGGTAAAACTCTTAGTTGAGGTTTGGCCTGTACTACTAGTTGAAGTGCCTAGAACTAAATCCGTTAATTTTGGTGTAGCTAAAGGATAGCTATTAATTATTGCCATTGTTTTATTTTTTTATATTTTTTATTTAGCAGCTACCACTGCTTGCTCCATATCCTGCCGCAGAGGAAGTAGACCAATAGTTTCCGTCGTTTATAGTTACACTGGTTCCCCCGCAGCCATCTGACGTTAAAGAAACAAAATTTAATGGCCCTGCCGCGGTAAATCCTCCATTTATATACCAATAATCAACTAAAGGATTACCGCAAGGATATCCGCCTGTTGCTACTGCAGTATAAACAACTGAAGGAATGCAGCTTACTGTTGAACTAGAGCCGGGTGAATAATTGAAAGATTGACCAGATGTGTTTTTAGCATAATAGCCTGATGATACAGATCCTGATAGAACACCGCTATTGTTAGTTGTATATAAAGTGGCCGAGTTTACGTCTGTTCCATAATAATAAAATGTAGTAAGTGACCCAGAGTTTTTATTAATACAAGAATCATTCGCACACGACCCGTTATAATTATACAGGCTTATAGTTCCCACTGGGGCAGATGCGGTACCACTTATCCCTAATGTTTGACTTCCGCCATTAGTACTTGGTCCAAATGTTATTGTTTGAGAAGAGCTATTAGAATAAGTTGGATCCGAACCTTGCCATACATTGCTTCCATTTAGGGCACCTGATATTGTAGCGGTAGAAGTTTGGTTTAAAGTTCCAGATACGGAAATTGGACCGGCGGATGATGAAAAAGTAGAGCCTGTTCCATCTACATCATAACTAGCAGTTGCGCCAGTTAAATTTTCCGTAAAATTCCACTGGTAAGTATATTGAGTTTGTTGAACTGAACCTCCAAGCACAGCGGTATATGTGCTGTTATTAGTAGAGGGAAATACCCCTCCTTGCGGGCCTTGACCAGTAACTGTACCCGTCCAACCATTATTTAAAGTAACTGATACATCCCATTCCCTTACGCTTCCAACCAATCCGGATATTGTATTGCCCTGTGAAGGACTAATTGTACCGGCACTAGATGTCCAGCCTGAAATTCCGCTTGTATCATAACTTATATTAGAATTTACAGTGGGAGTTGGTGATGATACTGATCCAGTTAGTGTGGTAGTAGCGCTAACAGTTGTTCCGCCTGGACTCGGAAAAGTTCCCCCGGATGCATTGGATACACTTATTGAACCTGTATATCCACTATTTACAGTTGCAGTAGTTGAAAAAGCTGTATAAGATGTAGTAGGTTGCCCCGACTTTGTAAATCCTGTTAAATTACCCCCTATTGTATAACCCGCTGAAGGTCCTGATATATTATTAGTAATGCTTAATACTACATTAGAATTAGCAACAGCACAATTATCAAATACTAAAACAGAGCCTACATAGCCTTTGCATATATTAGTACCTCCTACGCGCATATGCCCTGCGGGGATAGCATTGTATTTTATTTCATTTGCACCTAGAAATATACCAGCCATGTTAATTTGTAATTATGTATAAATGAGTATCAACAGGAGTTAGTGCATTGTATTGCGCTTGCGTTAAAGCTACTATATTTGTTATTTGTGTTACAGTTGGAGATCCTACGGGGTTTGGTGAATTTTGTATTGAGTTTGCAGCCGCTACAGTTACAGCACCTGTTCCAGATACCTGAACATTATTACCGGCTACAATTGAAGTAGGTACTGCGCTGTCTAAATTTACAGTAACAGTATCTGATGCACTTACTACGGTGTTAACACCTGTACCCCCTGCTATAGTTACAGTTTGGCCATCGTCAACTTGTTCAGCAGTACCAGAATCACCAGCAAGATTCCAACTACTCATTGTACCACCTGCGGCAATAGTTGCCCAGGTATTATCACCTCTTAAATATGTTGTACCGCTTGGTGTACCTGTTGCGCTTAAACTGACTATAGGAGCAGTGGCTGTAGAGCTATCAATGTTTATAAACGTACTTCCTACAATACTGTTTACTCCGGTATTTGCTACAGTTATTTCATTGTTAGTGGAGGTCATATTAATACCGGCTCCATTGAGTAATTTAACAAATGTTACATTATTAAAATTATCAGTTAAATTAATATCTATATTAGGTGCGTTAGCTACCGATGTTAATGTATATGTATAAGGAACAGTATTTGGAGGGACAGCCCATTGGCCATCACCGCGGTAAAATGTAGTTGAGCTTGGCGTTCCACCGTTATTGGTAAGATCTATGCTTATATTGCCCGATGTAGTAATTGGTGAATTACTTATTGTAAGGAAACTATCCGTATTGGTTAATCCTATTGAGGTTACGGTACCACCTGTACCAGCGGCAGGTACTAAACCAATAATATCTGATATAGTAAAGCTTTTAGTCGGGTTTTCTCCGCTAGCATCCGATGTTAATGTACCTATAAGTAAGTCCGATGCCGTAGGTGTTGCTTGAGGATATGAATATATTACTGCCATTGTTAAGTTTTTTCTGTTTTTGTACCGTTTCCGTCGTTACCCCTGTTTCTTTTTACTGATTCAAACTTACCATCTTCGTGATCGTAGTCTAAACCGGCCAAGCTGAAGCCCTTTTTAAGATATTTACGCCGAAGGCGTTGATTTTCCGCTTTCATAGCCCTTCTTCGCGGCGTCATAGCGTATTGTTTGTCTCTTTGAGCCTTTTTAGCCTTGGCTTTAGCCGATAATTTTTGGGGCATTACCTTATTTCTTAAAGATCTTACTCTTCATTAGCTTAAATGGCGAACCTGTACCATAAGCGGCTGGCGAATCACCTAACATTGCTTTGGCCTTGTCATAATCACCACCTGCTTTTTCCATAGCTAGCCCAAATGCATTACCTTCTGCTGGAGAACCAAATATTTCTGATTTACTTTTCATAATAATCTCGTTTATTTACCATTTTTAAATATAAAACTTGAGCTATCCTAGTTTCATCTGCAGTTTCAATCCGCATATCCTTAGTTAGCTCTTTGAATTCATTCATTCTTACTTCTCTTGTCACCCCGCAACTCATCATCAGGGTTGCAAGTGCAAGACTTATCATTAATACTTTCATGTTGGTTTGTTTGTGCAATGTGTATTTCAATCATTGCGTTCGTTAGTTTGTCAATACTCTTACGTATTTCCTTCAATTCATTTCTCAGTCCGTTGGATTTTACAACAACTTCGTTTTTTTTCATAATTAGATTACATTACCTATTCTTTTATAATCACTTAAGTTACACACAACTTACAATATTTACATCGTATGCGACGTTAGCCTGTTACTTAAGTATTTATAATTACCTATCGTCACACTGCTGAAAAAATACGTTAGATATAGAGGATGATTGTGTTACGCATATGTATATGATTATCAGCACGTTACGAAAATCGTTTTCATTTACCCCAGCCCCCCAAGCTTTTACAGAAAAATTACGTAGGTTTCAGCTTTTTCCTGGTTTTGTCCGGAGGTTCGGGGTTTTCCTGGTAAGAAACTGCTTGGACCGTTTGCAGAAATAATACGTTGTCCATTTGATAATATAAATGTAATTAATAATTAATAAAATATAAAAGATATGTACAAAGTAATTAAAGAATCATATTGGATAGATTCAAAAAGAAATTTAAGAAACTTCTATAGTTATGTAAGAGCTAATAGTATAATGGAAGCAACTAAATATGCAGCTGCAAAATGGGGCTTAGACGAAATAAAAGAAGTTCGAGAGTGTACAGAATAAATACGTAATACAATTGATAATAATATAAAACATATAATATGAAATTTACAAAGAACGAATTGAACCTGATTAGGTATGCAGTTGAAGACCTAGTAATAAATCGAGACAAAGACGATGTTCCACCGAAATTTGAAGAACACGTAAACGAAATCATGCATAAGATTGATTGGATGCTGTGCTGAACCTCACCTCCTTCGTCGACCAAAGTGAGTCCTTACAAAAATAATACGTTAATACTTTGATAATATAATAAACTTAAAATATAAAACTATGCAATTAATTAACAGTTACTATGACAGAGATGAAGTATACAATATTTTAATCCAAATCTATGATGATGAAAGTCAAGATGATATCATAGATAGATTAGATCTAATAGAATATATAAAAGAAAACGATGATAGAGAATTATCATTCTTAATTAAACAAGATATAGCAGAACTTGAAGATATAAAAGAAACTGTAATGTTAAACCTCCTTCGTCGACGGATCTAAGTCTTTACAAAAATAATACGTTAACCAACTGATAATATAATAAAATATAAAACTATGACTGAATTACTATCAAACTGCTGTGGAGCGAGACCATGGCTCGGAGAAATCGAAAGCGAAAGATGCGGAGATTGTAAAGAACATTGTGAATTCGAAGAAGTGTGACAATAGCCTGTTATTAATCTATATTAAGTACCTTATGTCGCACTCTAGAAAGTTACAAAATAAACACGTAAACTAGTCGATAATAATTATAAATAATTATATATGTGCATACTGATTATGCATTATAACTAACCTAAAAAAAATATATACAAATAAATAAGCACCTTTACACTATGCAAAATTTAACTAAAGCTCAAAACACAATTATTTTGGTTGCGCTTGAAAACTTTTTAGATGATTCTAAAAAAGAACAACTTGAATTTGAAGCACAAATAACTGAGTTAATAGACATTTATAATAATATAACTTAATCTAAATATATATACAAATGAAAAATTTATCAAATAAAATGTATGACTTCAAGCTTGGTACTTATAGTTATATGGGTAAAAAGATCAGTTCCTTTGGTGCGACTGTTATACTTAAAAGACCGTCGGCACACACACACATCAATTTTGAAGATATATCTGAGGCTGTTGATACTATTAAAGATCATGTATCTAAGTACGATACCAAAGTTGAACTTGATGCAATGCAAGATGAATATTTAAACAGTGAAGCTGGGGCGTGGGGCCGAAGCGGAACATAATGCTATACACTATGACAAATAAAGAACAAGCAATTGAATCCTTAGAATCCATTGCACATTGGATGAAAGTTTCAACCTTTGATTATGACCCAAAAGATTTGAGCAT
>WLWH01002049.1_pt1 | contig 11909 bp, 11 predicted proteins | sample 6712741 | NCBI WGS metagenome assembly WLWH01 (sample SAMN12718694, study PRJNA515312) | sponge metagenome | isolation source: marine sponge | host: Mycale hentscheli | place: New Zealand: South Island, Marlborough, Capsize Point | collected 2003-05-01 | reverse complement strand
ATCACCACAAGAGCTGGCGGAGAGCGATGGTTGGGAGCTAAATTTTGAAGACAGTACTAACACATACTACTGGACTCACCCTAAGTACAGCAACATGGGAAATTTGTGGAGTTCTCACCCAAACAAGAAGGAAACCTCAGAATCGCCACGATATATCGCGGGATATGTGAATTTGTATGGAGAAAGATACATGATTCCAATCGCGGGCGATAATGAAGACCCACTAGGCCTTGCATATACATTTAATATCAGCGGAGGTGGTAGTTATAAAACAATTACTGCCAATGAGTGGCGTAGTTACTGGGATTCTCGCACAGGACGTAGGCGTGAGAAGTACCTATGGTATCTAGAGCAACGTGAGAAGAAGAAGGCAGAGCATATGAAGGCGGGACTTAACACATCTCCCAATTTCCAACACTCGTCTCTTTAGATAACATATGAATTACATATCATGTTATACTATAAAATTTTTTATTCAGGTTCTTCCCAATTATGATAAAATTTTTTGAGAAAATCATTTATTTTATAATCAGAAACATTTTTTTTGCCGGGTATTGAATCAGGAAAATATTGTGCTCGTGAAAAAGAATTATTCAAATTTGTTCCAAATAAATACTGAGTAAGTTTTTTTGGGGAAATTAGAGGATTTAAAATGAAATACTCTGGGCGGCTTTTCTTACTAATCATTGGTATATGTTACTATATTATCTTTAAAACAGTTGAAAATTGAAAATAATTAAATCTAATAAATTATTAGTATATGTGCAAACGAATAAACAAACCAAAACGAGAAGACAAGTGTATGCTCTATAATACTACAAGCAAAATTCCATATGACGATAGCATAATTGTGAAGGAAAAAGTATATATAAATAATGCTAGCATCGAAACAATGACTGCTAGTTTTAAAAATACATTTCTAGAAATTCAAGGAGATGAAGTCGTAGAGAGATTACTAACCGCATTTACCGACCATAAATCATTGATAGAGATTTTAAAGATATATCATGAAGATGCAATCAAGAGATGGAAAGCAATTGAAAAATGGTTAAAAACTAGGCGATGGCGTTATGTTCATACAACAAATTATGTAAGTATGATTATCCTGGGTTTACAACATTATTGCGACGAATTGAGTAGTGGAAGATGGTAAAAAGATAAAAATTGAAAAAAATAAATATTTTTTTATTGTATTAAAAAAACAATAAAAAACAACTAACGATGTCAACACGAAGAATCTACGACCCAATTTACGGTTTCATTGAGATAACACCGTTGATGCAACAAATTATAGATACGCTACAGTTTCAACGATTGCGCGAATTGAAACAATTGGGTGCGGCATATTTTGTATATCCTTCAGCAACTCATACTAGATTTGAACATTCATTGGGTGTCAGTCATCTAGCAGGATTAGTGGGAAAATCTTTACAAAAATCTCAACCAGAACTATGTATTACAGACAGGAAAATAGAATTATTAAGAATAGCAGGATTAATTCATGATATTGGACATGGACCATTCAGTCATCTTTATGACTCACCTGAAATAAGAGGTGATGAACCAGAGCACGAGGAACGCGGTTGTTCGACATTCAAAATGATGTGTGAGTATTACGACTTTCCTTTAACCAAAACCGAAATAGAATTAATTCTAGATATGGTAGACCCAAAAGGATGGAAGCAACACTTATGGTTGAATCAAATTATTGCAAACAAAATTTCACAAATAGATGTAGATAAGATTGATTATATACGGAGGGATTGTTATCATTTGGGTATGCCATATGTATCAGGAACAGAATTTACACGAATAATCAGTGATATGAGAGTTTGTAAAATAGTACAAAATTCCTTTCCTATAAAATTTTATATATCCTGGCCAAAAAATTTACAATTTGAGATTTACACTTTATTCTCAACACGTTACAGATTACATAAAGAAGTGTACACTCATCATACAGTAAGAGCATATGAATATATTATAAAAAAAATACTTGTTAAAATTAAAAGTAAAGGTCACAAATTTAATGACTTAACCGATTCAGTTGGTACTTGTTTACTACACGATGAATTTCGTGAAGAACAACTTATGATGGCGACAAGAAATATACCAAAAATAATGCCATGTACATATGATTTAACAGCAAACATTACTACTAACAATAAAGATGACTGGACGGAATCAATAGAGCCCCTTATAGAGCATATCTATCGAGGTTACTATGTAGATAAAGTACATATTGGATTTACAAGTGGTAGATATGGAAATCCTCTAGAAAACACATTCTATTATGATACAAAACCAAAACATACTAGTAAATTAACTATAGCAAAATGTATTGACCCATATTCTCACAGTTTCTTGATACCAAAAAATTATAGTGAAATAATAATAAGAATGTATAGTATTCCTGACGAATATCTTTCAAAACCTAAAAGATATGGAGATGAAGCAGCGATGAGTTTGTGGAGGGTAATAGAGAATTTCGTAAAAACTATTAATGAAAAACAAAGACCTAAAGATAAAAATAATAATTCACTATAAATGTCAACAATAATTGCAGAATATATATGGCTAGGTGGTAACGGAGAGTTGCGAAGCAAAACAAAAATTTTTAATAGTGATACGTACTACAGAGATGCTTTACAAGGACAAGAGCCACTCCCACCATTAAACATTTTTTCTGAATGGAATTATGATGGAAGTTCAACATCTCAAGCAAGTGGTCATGAATCAGAAATAAAAATTAAGCCACGCGCATGCTACCATAATCCTTTACTTAAGAATACTTCAGCAGAAGTTAAGGGTTTTTTAGTTTTGTGTGATACGTACGATAAAGACTATAAACCTTTACCTACAAATAGCAGATATAAAGCAGCAAAAACATTTTCATCTAAATCAGCATTGGAAAATAAACCGTGGTTTGGATTAGAACAAGAGTATTTTTTGTTTCCTTTATCAAACAATACACCAACCAGATATAGAAGTCCTGAAGGTGTTGTTAGACCACAAGGCGAATTTTACTGTAGTGTAGGTGCAAATAAAGCATACGAAAGATTCGTAGTAGAGGAACATATGTTTGCGTGTATTAAAGCTGGATTAAAAATATGTGGCGTAAATGCTGAAGTAGCGCCTGGTCAATGGGAATATCAAATAGGACCATGTGAAGGAATTGAAGCAGGAGACCAAATGTGGATTTCTAGATGGTTAATGGAGAGAATTACAGAAAAATATAATATAGAAGTGTGTTGGCATCCAAAACCATTGGAACATTTTAATGGTAGTGGTTGTCATACAAATTTCAGCACAAAAAATATGAGAGAAGGAACATCAGATAAACATGGAATGTTGTATATTTTTGATTCAATTAAAAGACTAGCCGCAAATCATACTGAACACATGGAAATTTATGGTGAAGGAAATAAAATGAGAATGTCAGGTGAATACGAAACATCAGATTATAACAGTTTTGCTTTTGATATAAATAAACCAGTTGACCGCGGTGCAAGTATTAGAATAGGTTATGATACTATAAAAAATAAATGTGGATATTTTGAAGACAGGCGCCCAGCATCTAATGTTGACCCATATGTTGTCACAGAAAAAATATTTTCTTCAACTTTTCCACAAGAAATTAGTGTGGTCGAAAAGGTTTAATTTTATTCTTTATAAATACCTTTAATCCATGAAAACACTTTACCCAAATATATACCATCAGGAAATTGTTGAAGATATTTATTACTACTGTCATCAGACTCCATAACTTCAGTAGCAATAACATGTTTATTGTCATGAGTTAGCCATTCATTCGCGATAGTGATATTTTTTGTTGTTTGCAAAACTCTTTTTTGTTTTCCATCACGAAAAGTGTGTTTATAATGTGTTTGGTTTTCAAGCCTTTCTATTTTGCTATCTTGTTGTTTTTTGGAAAACCATGCATGATAACTAGTATTGATTGGAGGCGGGGATTGCGATTTTGGCATGAGTAGTAGTATATGTAATGTTATGATTGAATAAAAAATTATATTTTATATTCAATTTTATAGATACAAGAAGTATACAAAATTATACACGAATACCAATGTCTTCTCCATCAGACTCATCACTGGAATCATCGCTGGAATCAATTTCTGAGATGTCACTAAAATCTGAGTCATCAACGAATGAACAGTTATCAAATACTTCTCGCAAATACAACTCATCAATGACTTCTCCAGTACCATTGGCAAGAATATCTGCGGCAATATCGTTGATAACAACATCAAAATTTTCATCATCAAAATCAAGTCTACGGCGCACGGTGATGAATGGATTGGACTCCAAATGTGAATAATCATCATCGTCATCAAATCTCTCTGGTGATTCATCATCTTCTTCTTCGTCTGAGTTTTCAATAAGAGGCGGCATAGAATCATCAGAATCAATATCTGTCTCAGTCATAGCATTCTCAATGTCAGCATACCCGACATGTTCAATGGATTGTGGTTCGACGTTTATGCACTCTGGTTGATTAACAAACGCAACAGCATCTGCATATGTCTTGATAAAATTTTTTTGGTGTTCAACTTCCATCATGTTAAATACTAAGTCGATTTCACCTTCTTCATACGATGTTTGAAACCAATTGACAACCTGTTGTTTTTCTGTGAATAACATAATATTTTTAACGTGATTAAACCACCTCGTAAGAACAGTATCTCTTGCTTCTGGCCACCGAAACTCCCATCTAGCTGTCATTAAATGGGGCGAATAATGCATACTCTCCATATGCTGACTAAAATGAGACAGCATATAGTAATAAACAGAGTCCAGAAAAATCCTGTGACTCCCCCTGTTGGCGCTAGAAATACGATGAAGTTTGCAAACCGCATGTAGTGCTGTAGGGTACAAGCAAGGCATATTAAAAGTGTTGTGTGTTTTTTTGTTGATGTATTTTTTTTGTTTTTTTTTCATCATATATTTTAAAATTATTTTCTTTCAATTTTCTATTAAAAATATTATCGATATTATATATATTATGTACAAGATAAGAATAGCATGGTTCAATCGTCAAATAAATAAATATGATTTCGGGTCATGGAGAGATTGTAAAGATATAGATACAGATATAAAGTGGGTAAATAAACAAAATAGAGAGTATCCTTTTTGTAAATATTGGATAGAATTGCTACCAGAAAATAAAGGTGAGGACTCTTTTCCTGTAAATATTGAATGTATAGATGGTTTACTAAAAATAAAACGAGAAAATACCGAAAATACAAATAATGTAGTAGATTATTTACTTGTGTAAATTACTAATTTGAGACTGGGAATAATTTACTAAATTGATTTAAGAATATTGTGACAAGAATAAATAGATATGTCATTGAGTACTGAAAAGAAACTAGTTCAAAACGGATACTACAGTATAAAATCGTCAACGAGTGAATATATATATAGAAAAAAATACGACGAGACAACAAACATAGAGTGTGTAAAACAGGGAAATAGATACAAGGTAGTATTTCCTCTACCCGATGCAACAACCAGCTACTCAAAATTTTTCGATACACAACAAGAAGCAACACAGTATCTTAACATGATAATCGCGCAAATAAAAATATAAAAAAAGGACTTTTATGTACAGAATTGCCTTTTATATTTTTATTTATTTTTTTGTTTTTTATTTTTTTTTGTTAGGTGCAAGAAACAACGCCTCCTGCTATATGGCTGCGCCAGATGGCGACTTACCAGGCTGAGTTATCAGCGGTGGGGCGACCGAATTGGTCACGCGCGGCCTCAGCTCTCTTCTGCTGTTGCGCTTCTTCAGCTCTCTCAAGCTGTTCCTCGAGTGCTTCGATTTGCTTCTCAAGGTCAGCGGTGTCAGCATCATCAGCCCAGTTACCAGTGTCTTCCGTGTGTTCGAGCTCTTCCTCGAGGAGCCTTAGCTCACGATTAATGCTCTCAATGCTACGCACTGCCGCGGGCTTTTTGGAGCGAAACTCCTCATCGCATTGAAGTGCTAGGTCGTAGGAGTCTACAGATGTGGTACGCTCTCTTACCTGGCGTGGTTTCCAGGCATTAGCACTGCGCTTCATCGGCTGATTCTGCTTAATCACGATTCTGTGCGAGAACTCGTTTGTAGGGCTTCCCTTGATGTAGGTTCGCTCCTCGCTAGCGGGTGGCTTCATGAGAACATCAGAGTTATCGTGCTTGAAAGCGACCCGACGAGTCTTGATAGCTGGCTTAGACATAGGCTGTGCTACCATTACAGCAACTGAGCCCATGCTCCAGGCACCAGTAAGTGCCTTAGGCCTGCAAATCGCAGGCCGAGCGTGCGTCTGACAGCACTCATCGTCGCTGCTGTCATCGTCCATCGCGATAGCAGCAAAACTGCTGTTAGAGCGAGCCTGGGTGAACGTCACCTGAGGGCGAACTGTCATAGAAGCGACCTGTGCACTCTCCACTTGAGCACGAATGCGCTCAACAGCACGGTGCTTCCTCTCCTGAAGTGCATGCTGTTTCTGGTATCGGCGCTGGTTGTGAGCCTTCTCAGCTAGCTTAGGGCAGTGCGTCTTGATGTGCCCTGTCTCGTGGCAGTATCGGCACTCAGAGCTGAGTAGAGTAGGGCACACTACACGTCCGTTAGGTCCAGGACGGTCCTTTACGAAGTGTGAGGTGTACTCAGTGACACTCTTACCTGCTGCCTTGCAGATTTTGCAAAACGGCTTAGCAACACGACGGGTAGCACGAACAGCGAAGCGAGACATAATTCCAGTAGACGAAAGTAGCGAGAATCCGGTAAGCAAAAGTACGAACGAACTAACTAAAGTAGTTTGAAGTGAGTTTTGTAGGTTTTTGGTTTTTGATTTAGTAGTCTTTTGTGTGAGGGGGATACTCTACATAAAAAACGAGAAAAGTTTTTCAATTTTCTAGACATCGAAAAAAAAATCGGCCCCTTAGATTTTTTGAAAATTGAAGAAGTTTTTAAAAAAAATAGGTATGTATCACCAATCTATAACACTAGTATAAAAATCAAAAAACACCCTATATATCGATATCAAACCCACCCCTTATTTGTATAATGTGCTCACATGTAGCAAAAGTAGACCCATTGTGGAAAGAGAATGCTACATGTACTTGCAAACGTTGCGTACGTTCACGTAATGCCAGCACAGTTACTGAGACGTGTATGGCCCGCTATCGCCAGTGGATTGAGGAGGCTGGGCTTCAAGTGAACCCCCATCAGCTGGATGGAATGATGTGGGTACTGTATCATGAATTGTATGGAGAACATCGAATTGGAAGAGGCGGTATTATTGCTGATGAGATGGGTCTGGGAAAGACCATCCTGATGCTAGGAGCTATTGTAACGAATTTCAAGCGCCGTACGCTTATTGTAGTTCCACCCGCTCTTCTTCAGCAGTGGAAAAGTGTCATTGAAAAGTTCGGAGTTGGACTCATTGGCCATACTGTTGTATACCATGGTTATCGTGTCAAGAACCTCACACAACAAAAGGTTGAAGAATCCTACATTGTTCTCACTACCTACGGTATGATAACAAAGCGAAAAAAGGAGGAATCAATGCTGACAAAAATTCAGTGGTCACGAGTCATTTATGACGAGGCACATCACATGAGGAATCCTACCAGAATCTACGCTGGAGCGAAAAAATTGGAAGCGAGTATCAAGTGGATGGTAACTGGTACTCCTATTCAAAACAGTTCTAAGGACCTCAGTGCTATTATTAATCTGTGTGGAATACCTATCACACAGTCTATGCAAGCCATCAGCGATGAGGCCACATTTGCCACTTTCAAGCAAAACCTTAGTTTTAATTTTCTAAGGCGAACTAAAAAGGAAGTCGGTATCAAACTGCCTACTGTAAACACTCATATCATTGAGGTTCCGTGGGCGGGAGAAAATGAAAAGATTGTGGCTGCGCAAATCCACTCGAGTCTGAGTTTCTCAGATGTAAACATCGCCAATGTAGATAGGATTATTGCGTACTTGAACAACAGCCCACTTCCAATGCTGACTCGTTCTCGCCAGGTGTGTATATTACCATCAATGCTAGCAAAAGTCTTCAACAAAATGAAGCGAAGTGACATCATTCCCGACAACATTCATCTCAGGGATATTGAAACCGCTAGCAAATACACATCTATATTGCGCACATTGTTTCAGAGGTCACCAGTGGCTAAGAAGAACAACATACCAGAATACAGGCGAAAACTGGTATTTTGTCACTATCGTGATGAGATAGATGCGCTACAATTCGGATTGAAAAAGCTAGGCATATCATGTGCGGTCATTGACGGCAGGACGAAAAAGCGTGAGCGAAGCAACAACCTAGCTTATATACCCGATTACACCGAGATTTCATCCGTATGTAAGCAATGGTATGACGCCCTAAGTAGTGATATATGGAGACATATCAACAGCTATTTGGGTCCAGAAGTTCTTCTGCTTCAAATACAGACAGCCTGTGAAGGTCTGAATTTGCAACATTTCCAGGAGATATATTTCACTAGCCCTCATTGGAACCCTGCTGTGGAAGACCAGGCTGTAGCTAGAGCGCACAGAATAGGGCAAAAGCGCCCAGTAGATGTGTTCCATTTCATCATGGACGGATTCGGTGATGGCACAAAATCCATTGACCAGTACTGTGAACTGATTCAGAGAACGAAGCGTTCCATTGCGGACCAACTTATATCAAAAGCATAAAAATCAAAAAAAAACAAAAAAACAAAAAAACAAAAAAACAAAAAAAAGAAAGGCAACATATAAATAAAAAGTCTTTTTTTATATGCATTTTTTATTTTATAAAAAATACGGTTGTTTAGTAATACCTAAAAAAAATTGTGGGTGGTATAGCAGCAGTATTTCTCTATATCCAGATTATGACTATGCAGACGAGATGTTACAAAATGAAAAAAAGAGTGTTGAATGTAATTTTAACAAACATTTTGAGTGGGAAAGTGAATATTTGGAGTGGGTTATCAATAATCATGGCAATGAACAAGAAAAAATAGACAGGTATATTGAGAACGTTAGTGATGATTTTGACAATTAAATACTACACAACAAACTATAAATGAGATAAATTTTACTTGTTTTTTTTTATTATATAATAATAATATATAATGGCTAGTTTAGCTTTTAATGAGCCAATGGATGTTAATGATGATGATGAACGCGCAAATGCATCTGAGTTAGCTGAGATAATAATACATCATTTAGCTTTTGATATTGTAAGCTACGAGTTTAGGGGGGAAACGGTTCAACGCCGCGGTAGTGGTGGGAAAAGGCAGGCTGCGCGAATCTCCACCGTGTTTGTCACTACTGAAGTGATTGCGGCAATAGTTGCTATACATAACGCATATCGAGCACAGCATCCATATTGGATGGGTTCCAGGGCGACGAATATCCGAAATGATATAGTGCCAACCTTGAATGGGGTATTCGTTTTTAGAAATGGCGTTACTGGAGAACAAATTGTGGAAGCGTTGAGTAGATTAGAAGAAAATTCAATTCGCAATGCGCGATATGCAGCATATCCGACTTCATTTTTAGAATGGGCGTCTCAAAATTATGGTGAGATAATGAACATATTAACGAGACATTATAACAATGCTCCCAATATCCCGGGAGTTATGAATATATTAGACAGAAGAGAGATAGAAAGAAGAGAGAGAGAGATGCGCACAGCAGCCTTGATGCCAGTGAATTGGGACGAGGTGGAGGATTTAAGAAGTATCAGTCGGAGACAACGAGAGGAGGACCCAACACCACTACCTGTGCACGGCGGCCCCCAGCGCCTAGGAGATGCAGCACCATTTACAGCAAATGAAAGAAGAGAGTGGGAGGAGGAGATGCGACAAGCAGCCTTGCGCGAGGGGAATGAAAATATACAGAGAGCAATAAATGCATCATTGCAAACGGCAAGAAATAATAATAGGAGAAGAAGAAATGCAAGAAATGCTGGTAACGCTCAAATGGCAGCTAATTTGCAAGCAGCAGAATACGCAAATAATAATAATGGTAATGGAAAACTTTCTCCTAATGAGCAGCGGGAACGAAATAATGCGGCTCTTGCTGAACGGTTACGAGAAGAAGAAAAACAAGCGGTAGCACAACAGCAACGAAATGATGCTGAACTTGCAAGACTAGAACAGAAATTCGAAGATGCGAAGCAACAAGCGGCTGCGGATAGAACAACACCACCTGGGCTGCGAAATTTTCCAGCATTACGTAGAGCAAGAGCAAGAGCGGCAAGAGGTAGAAATAATAGAACAAGAAGAAATAATAGAGGTAGAAACAATAGAACGAGAAGAAATAATAGAAGTTATTTACAAAAAGGTTTTAATGCTGTGACAGGCGGTATTGGCGCTGCTGTTGGTGCGGTTACAGGTGCATTTAGTTGTAGAAGAAGAAGAGCTGATGGAACATGTCTAACTGATGAAGATAGAGCTGGTCTATCTGGTGATGAGAGAATTAGGAGAGCTGAACAACTCGCAGAAGAAAATGTAAGAGCACAATATGCTAATGTACCAGAAAACATAAATGATATTGCTGAAGTAGAAACACAAGTAGGAACTGACGGTTTTCCATTTTTAAATGAACGCATACCAGGTTCGAGATATACATATCAACAGTATTATGATGCAAATTTACCAAATCAACGCGAAATAGAAGAGGAGAAAAGGCGTACACGAGAACAACGTGCGCAGATTGATGCCATGAGTGTTCATCACAGATTTAGACGTTTTGAGAATCCAGTTCTAATGTTTGATGCACTTAGTGAGAGTTATCAGCATTATAATGGTGTTGCATTACCTAGTGAGGATAGGAACATTCAGGATTCTGAAGTGTTGATAACCCGGTTTAGAGATATGTTACACAATGAAATGTCATTAGTACCTCTTCCTAATCGACGAGGTGGGAGAGGGGCAGATGGGGCGGTGAACGCCGACGACAGTCCACATAGACGACTTAACAGAGATTTTGTCATAGATGCGACTGTTAACCTAGTACGTTCAGCAATAAATACCAATTTCTTTTTAGGGCGGGACGAGAGAGGTCGAGATAGAGGTGAAATAAGTGGTTTCAATATTTTAGGATTAATATTAAATTTCATGGCGCTACCACAGCACAATGTTTTGAGAAATGTTTGGACAATAGGTTTATTAGAAGATAATATAGAGGCTTATGATACTAGTGTAGATGAGTTTATTAGGAGAGGTGGAAGAAATGTAAGTATATCATGTCCTGCCGGTGCTATAGAAAGGTCTGCAACATTGGTAGCGTTATTTAAAATGATGAGAGATAGACCAATTATTAATGAAGAAGCTAGACGTCAAAGAGAGGCTTTCCGACGAAGAGAAGAAGAAACGAGAAGGGCAATAGCTAGAGCTGGAGATGCAGAACGAGAACGTTTGGAAGCAGAAGCAGAAGCTGCAAGGGAAGCAGAAGAGAGAAGGAGACGGGAAGCAGAATTGGAAGCAGAAAGACTACGTGATGAAGAAAGGGCAAGACAAGAGGCTGAAACGGCAAGAGAAGCACTTGCATCACAAAAACGAGGACCTAAACGTGCGGGACGACATGGTGACTCTGAATTGTTGAAAAGTAGATATGATAAAGTACAAGACTGGTTTGGAGAGTACGTGAGAAAAGATGATGCTGACGATTATGGTGAATTCAAACCACATAAAGTGAGACATTTAGATTTGATATTTATAGAAAAGGGAGAATTACCTTGGTGGGAGTTGTATTTTGGGTCTGATGTGACTTTTTCAAGGAAGATTCGAGCGTTTGCATCTAAGAAGGGGTATAAGTTGAATGAGAAGGGTTTGTTTAAGAAGTTGAAAAATGGTAAGTTTAGGAGGGTTGATTTCAATCCTGAAACAGAGGAGGAGATATTTGA
>WLWH01002045.1_pt1 | contig 11924 bp, 22 predicted proteins | sample 6712741 | NCBI WGS metagenome assembly WLWH01 (sample SAMN12718694, study PRJNA515312) | sponge metagenome | isolation source: marine sponge | host: Mycale hentscheli | place: New Zealand: South Island, Marlborough, Capsize Point | collected 2003-05-01 | reverse complement strand
AGATTTGCTATAACATTAGGCAAGTTAAGAAAAAAATAGGAGGACAAATGGCTGAAAAAGTAAATGCAAACAAAGCATTAGACATCAATAAAGATGGTTTCCAAAATGGTGGTATCGATATTGAAACTCCAGGTCAAAACTTGGAGAGAGATCCTAGAACTAAGACTTTAGCTGATGGTATGCAACCAAATGTAATACCAACAGGTGATGTAGTTGAAGTTAGAGGGACTAAAAGAATGCTGAAGTCGAAAAGTAAAAAAGCTACTTGGTATTAGTATGTGGTTATCTGCTATTAAATTAGCCGTTTCTGCAGGCTCAAAAATTTATGCTAACAAGCAAAAAGCAAAAGTCGCAATGTCGGATGCACAGTTGTTGCACGCCGAACGTCAAGCCCGAGGTGAGGAAGCTTACCAAGGCAAATTGTTAGAGGCACGTCAAAACGATTACAAGGACGAATTCGTTCTTATAATTTTGTCGGCGCCCATAATTGTCCTTGCCTGGGGAGTCTTCAGTGACAATCCAGTTGCTATGGAGAAGGTAAAAATCTTCTTCGAGCATTTTGCGGCACTCCCGACGTGGTTTTCGACTTTGTGGATCCTTGTCGTCGGAAGTATTTTTGGTATAAAGGGTACACAAATATTTAAAAACGGAGGAAAAAAATAATGAGACAAAATGGAGTAAGACCTGCAAGATTCAGATTTAACAAAGGTGGACGTGCAGGAGCAATGGGTGGCGGAAAAATGATTTCTGGCACTGCAAGAAAAGATGAAGCTTCTGGCTTTTATTCACCAGACATGGGAATGAGAGGCGGAAAAATGTATAAAAAAGGTGGAGCCGTGAAAAAAGTTGGTAAGAAAAAACAGGGCTACAAAGATAGAAAAGATGAATCTATCGCTATGAGAATCAAAAAGAAAAGAACACCTGCACAGTTAAAAGCTAGCAGAGATGAGTCTTACGGAAAATTTGGTTCTAAAGCTAAGAAAAAAGGTAAGATCAATAGATAATGAGTCAACGTAACATTAAAAAACTTATTGAGCAGATGCAAGGCAAGAAAAAGAAGAAGACTAAAAAAACTTCTGTTATTAAAGAAGCTTTATTAGGTAGAAAACATTTTTCTGATGGCAGCAACTCAATGATTAGACAAGCTCAAAAGAATTATAATGGAAGTTATATTTCTGGAGACTTAGGGGGTGTTAAAGTTGGAAACAAATCTTATGCAAAATACTATAAGGGGTTAATCTAATGGCAAAACTATGTCCTAGAGGTAAAGCGGCAGCAAAAAGAAAATTTAAAGTGTACCCATCAGCATATGCTAACATGTATGCATCAGCTGTATGTTCAGGTAAAGTTACACCAGGTGGCAAGAAGAAAAGAAAAAAAGCTGCTAACGGTGGACTTATGGATATGACTAAAATGATGGATGTCTAATGGCCGAAAAGGGTTTAAGATCATGGGTAAAAGAAAACTGGGTAGATATTGCAAACAAAAAATCGGATGGCTCATTCCCGAAGTGTGGAAGAAGTGGTGGAGAAAAAAGAAAAAAATATCCAAAATGCGTGCCCATTGCAAAAGCAAGAGCGATGAGCAAAGGTCAGCGTGCGGGTGCCGTAAAGAGAAAACAAGCCAAGGCAAATACTGGGCCAACCCCTAGTAGAGCTGCAACATTTGCAAAAAGAAAAAAAGCAGCTATAGGTGGAATTATTGATATGACGAGGATGTATGATATCTAGATCACAAATGCCAAGAGAATTATATAACAAAGGCACTATGCCTAAAAGAAATAAGAAAAATTTCCGTCCTACGGAAAAAGGTGCAGGAATGACACGAGCTGGTGTTGCTGCATACCGAAGAAAAAACCCTGGCTCAAAACTAAAAACAGCTGTGACCGGTAAAGTTAAAAAAGGGTCCGCTGCCGCTAAAAGGCGAAAATCGTACTGCGCAAGAAGTGCAGGACAAATGAAACAATTTCCTAAAGCTGCGGCTAATCCAAATTCAAGACTAAGACAGGCACGGAGAAGATGGAAATGTTAAATGCAATTAGAAACAGTAATAAATAATCTACTTAAATTTTTAAAAAACAGATTAGATAATTTGTCTGTGTCAGTAACATCAGGTGGTGTTGACAACATGGAAAATTACAAGTATATAATAGGACAGATAAACGCCTACGAGGCAACACTACAGGAAATCTCTAACCTGCTAGAAGATAAGGAGCAAAATGAAAAAGGAACAGTCATCGATATTAACACCAAACAATGATCTTATTGGTGTAAAAAAATCAGAGAAAAAAGAAGAAGTAAGAGAACCTAAATTACCTAACCCTACGGGTTGGAGAATGTTAGTTTTACCTTTCAAAATGAAAGAGAAAACTAAAGGGGGATTAGTATTAGCTGAAACAACTTTAGAGCGACAGCAAGTTGCATCTCAAGTTGGTTTAGTTATGGCCATGGGTCCACAATGTTATACGGATAAAGAGAGATATCCAGAAGGTCCGTGGTGCAAAGTAAATGATTGGGTTATGTTTGCAAGATATGCAGGTAGCCGAATCAAAATAGATGGTGGGGAAATGCGTCTGTTAAATGACGATGAAGTACTAGCAACAATTGATAGTCCAGAGGACATCTTGCATGAGTTCTAAACATAGGAAGGAGTAACTATGCCAGAAGAAAAAAAAACAGTTGATATTGATACATCGGGTCCCGATGCTTCAATTGATATTGAAGAAACAAAAGACGAAGCTGTAATTGAACAGCCGGAACAAGAAACAGAAAAAGAAACAGATAAAACATTTGAAAACGAACGAGAAACAAAGTTAGACGAAAAAAAGGATGATGAAAAACTAGAAGACTATAGTAAAGGTGTACAATCTCGTATTGCGAAATTAACTCGTAAAATGAGAGAAGCAGAAAGAAGGGAACAAGCTGCTGTTCAGTATGCAAAAGCTGTAGAAGAAAAAAGACAAGCATTAGAAAAACGTTTTGAAGCGACTGATGCTAACTATATAAAAAAATTTGAGTCTACAATTAAATCAGGTATGGAGGCAGCACAACAAGAGTTAGCTGCAGCTATTGAATCTGGTAATGCAGAAGCTCAAGTTCAAGCTAATAAAAGAATTGCAACCCTCGCATTTGAGAATGCAAAACTGGAAACAGCTAAAGAAGGTAGAGAAGTACCTAAACAGGTGGAAAGACCTGTTAATCTTTCTCAAGGTGGAACAAGTCAACCTGCTATGGATGATCCAATTAATCCGGATCCAAAAGCTGAAGCATGGGCTTCTAAAAACCCATGGTTTGGTACAGACAGAGCAATGACTTACACTGCTTTTGAGATACATAAGGATCTTACTGATAAAGAAGGGTATGATCCTAATTCTAACGAGTATTATGCGGAAGTTGATAAAAGAATCAAACTTGACTTTCCTCATAAATTTGGTAATACTGAAACTAAGCAAACGACCGCCCCTGTTCAGACAGTGGCTTCTGCTAACAGAAGCGTAAAGCCTGGTCGCAAAACTGTGAGACTCACATCTTCACAGGTAGCAATAGCTAAAAAATTAGGTGTGCCACTCGAAGAATACGCAAAACAATTAAAAAACACGGAAGGAGCGTAACATGACAAAAGACGAAAAAAATACTTCTCGTGCGAGCCAAACACGGTCAAAATCTGAGAGACCTAAAGTGTGGGTTCCACCATCTTCTCTAGATGCACCCCCTGCGCCTGATGGATTCAGGTATAGATGGATTAGAGCTGAAGTCGTAGGATTTCAAGATACGAAAAACATAACTGGAAAATTAAGAGAAGGTTATGAATTAGTTCGTGCCGAAGAAGTTGAAAACGCCAGCGATTATCCAGTCCTCGATGAGGGCAAATACAAAGGGGTTATTGGGGTAGGTGGCCTTCTCCTTGCGAAGGTACCCGAAGAGATAGTTGAGCAACGAAACGACTACATGTTGAATAGACATCAAGAACGTAGCGATGCTGTAAACAACGATCTTATGAGGGAGCAGGATAAGAGGATGCCGATCAATGTTGAAAGGCAGTCTCGTGTAACCTTCGGTGGTACGAAAAAGTAATTTTTTAAATCACTGAATTATATAAACCGTACTGGAGGCCCTTCGGGGCAGGTACATAAGGAGAAACAACTATGGCAAATAAAAACACACAAGGTTTTGGTTTAGTTGCTGCAGGAACGCTTGGATCAACTCCAGCGACTTCTGGGCAAGGTAAATACAAAATCGATGCGGGTTATGCAACCACTATATTTCATGGTGGTGCTGTTGCTTCTGCTGCTGGTTACATTGTCGAAGGTCAGGGAACTGATACTCCGATTTTGGGCGTACTAAACGGAATATTTTATAACGCGGCTACAACTTTAAAGCCGACGTTTGCAAATCATTACGTGCAAGTAACACCAGCAAACTCAGAAGATATCGATGCATTTGTATACGATAACCCTCAACAACAATACGTAGTAGCAACGGACGCAACTGTAGCACAAGCGGGTTTCCTAGAAACTTATGACATGAATGCTTCTGCTGGTAGTACAACTACTGGTAAGTCTTCAGCGACATTAGATATAGGCGACACAAGCGCAGATGCAGCTTCATGGAGATTATTAAGATCTGCTGAAGATCCGGAAAACGAAGATATTGGTGCAGCTTTTGCATCAGTAGTAGTAGTTGCTAATCTACTTGAACTACAATCGTAATAGGAGAATAGGAGATAAATTATGGCTATATCACGATCACAACTAGTTAAAGAACTAGAGCCAGGATTGAATGCACTATTCGGCCTGGAATATAAAAGGTATGAAAATCAGCATGCTGAGATTTATACTGCTGAAAACAGTGACAGAGCTTTTGAAGAAGAAGTTATGTTATCTGGATTCGGAAACGCACAAGTAAAAGGTGAAGGTTCTGGAGTTTCATTTGATGAAGCACAGGAAACTTTCACTGCTCGTTACACTCACGAGACAGTAGCTTTAGCGTTCGCAATCACTGAAGAAGCGATTGAGGACAATTTGTATGACAGACTTGCGTCTAGATATACAAAAGCTTTAGCAAGATCTATGTCGAATGCGAAACAAGTAAAAGCTGTTGAACCATTAATTAATGGTTTCGGTGGTGGTTTCACTTCTGGTGACGGTGCTAATTTATTTAGTACATCACACTCGACTGTATCAGGGTCTTTCCAAAATACTCTGACTACACAAGCAGATCTTAACGAAACTTCGTTAGAGCAATCTTTGATCGACATCGGTCAAATGACTGACGAAAGAGGTCTAAGAGTTGCAGCAAGAGGATTGAAAATGATCATTCCTTCTGAGCTTCAGTTTACAGCTGAGAGATTAATGAAATCTCAAGGTAGAACTGGAACAGCTGATAACGATATCAATGCAATCGTATCTATGGGTATGGTTCCTCAAGGTTATAGAGTGAACAACTACCTAACTGATACAGATGCATTCTTTATCATTACAGACGTACCAAATGGTATGAAAATGTTCACAAGAGCTCCATTGACAACTGCAATGGAAGGCGACTTCGATACTGGAAACGTTAGATACAAAGCTAGAGAAAGATACAGCTTCGGCGTATCAGACCCTAGAGGTATCTTCGGAGTATCAGGAGCAGCGTAATAAGTAATTTATGAGGCCGCCTAAAAACGGCCTCATTTACAAAACAAAAGGTGAGACTTATGAAAAAATTTTTAGTTACAATAAATGCGTACGGCCACTACTCAAAATTTGAAGTAGAGTCAGCAGATGATCCGAATTCACTGGAACAATCAATCCTTGACAAACTTGGAGAAAATAGTATAGTTTGGGAAAAAACGGGAATGTTTGGTCCGTTGAATAGAATAACCTATGAGGAGGTTGTTAATGATACAAGACCTATACAAAGCAAAAAGGTCCTTGGAGTTGAAGTGGGAACAGGAGCATCTATCTAATGGTAGGTATACTCTTGAAATGGTCAGAATTGATGACAAAGTTAAAAAAGTTATCACTGACATTAAGCTGGAAGAAGCAGCTATTGCTCACAGACAGAATACTGTCGAAGATGCAGCTCCACAAGTTTCTGTAGCTACTTAGTCAAAAGCTACATCGCTGAAATGCATAAATACCGTAGGCTCTCTTGCACTCTACTAAAAAATAACATATAATATTCACACTATACAATTTAAATAAGAACACTGACGAGTATAGTCGACGGCCTAGAGACAGTGTTCGGAAACTAGGAGGATATAATTATGGCAAACACTACATTTTCAGGACCAATATTAGCTGGTACTATTAAAAATACTACTGGTACTGTTGTTGGAACTGACATGAAAAACACAGGTCAAGTTGTAATGGCACAAAGCTTTGCAGTTGATTTATCTGGAGGAGCACTTGCTGCAACAGCAACAAATGTAATCATTCCAGCAAACTCACAAATCATTGATTGTGTTTTTGACGTAATCACAGCATCTTCAGATGCAACTAACATTAGTATTGGTTTTGTTGGAGGAGCAGCTACTGCTCTTGTTAACGCAGAAGCAATTGGTACTACTGCTGGTAGAAAATACCCAACAACTAAAGCAGGAGGAGCTTTAGCTTGGGAAGATATTGGAACGTCTGATCAAAGATTAAACGTGACTAACTCTGCAGCTACAACTGCTGGTGAAGTTAGACTTACTATTTTGTACCAACAAAATACTAATTTTGCGTAATAAATAATTAGTGTGGGGCTTCGGCCCCACATATAAATTTTAAGGAGAAAAAAAACATGAGTTCAGACCAACGATTTACAAGAATAACTGCTACTGGACAGGTTCAAACTGTTGCGGGTGGTTCTACTGCTATTGGTCCTGCAAGAATAACTTATATTCAAGCTAAAGGACACGCAAGCGGACAACTTACATTAAGAGACAGTGCTGATGATTCAGGAACTATACTTTTTCTAGCTCACTTTGCAACAGAAGGTTTAGATATCTATGTTCCTGGTAATGGAATTAGATTTGAAACATCAGTTCACGCAACTATATCTGGGACAGGATCTGTTACACTTGGATATACTGGCTAGGAGATTAAATGGCTAATACTACTTCGGACACTACAACGTTCGATAAAACTTTTGCTATTGATGAAATAGTAGAAGATGCTTTTGAACGTATTGGATTACAGAACGTTGCAGGTTACCAACTTAAATCTGCAAGACGATCTCTTAATATTTTATTTCAAGAATGGGGTAATAGAGGTATTCACTATTGGGAAATAGATGAACTTGATCTTGATTTAATTGAAGGACAAGCTGAATATAAATTTTTCAGAGCATCTACTGATGGTACGAGTGCTACATCAAATCCAAATGGTGTATATGGAATGTCCGATGTCCTTGAAGCACAATTAAGATCTAATAGAACAGCAACAACTCAATCAGATAGTCCAATGACAAAAGTAGATAGATCTACTTATGCAGGTTTCTCAAACAAACTTTCTAAAGGCACACCTAATCAATATTGGGTTCAAAGATTTATTGATCATGTTAGTATTAGTGTTTATCCAACACCTGACTCAACTAATGCATCTAAAGATATGCATTTCTATTACATAAAAAGAATTCAAGATGCAGGAGACTATACAAATGCAACAGATGTACCATTTAGATTTGTACCTTGTATGGTTGCAGGTCTAGCATTTTATCTTGCACAAAAATATCAACCACAATTAGTACAACAAATGAAACTATATTATGAAGATGAACTAGCAAGAGCATTAGCAGAAGATGGTTCAGCTTCGAGTACATACATTACACCAAAAGCTTATTACCCAGGAACATAATGGCAAATTACGCAACCGGAAAACACTCAAAAGCAATTTCAGATAGATCGGGTATGGAGTTTCCATACAGAGAAATGGTTAAAGAATGGAATGGTGCGTTTGTACATATTTCTGAGTTTGAACCTAAGCAACCACAATTAGAACCAAAACCTCTTTCTGCAGATGGTATTGCATTAAGAAATGTTAGAACAGATAGAACAGAGCCAGTTACAACTGTTATGATAGCAGAAAATGGTTTTGAAACTTATGCTGCAGGTTCTGGAATTATAAATGTTTATTCAGCTGGACACGGCTTAACAAACGGCACAACATATTTATTTAGAGGACCACCTACACTATCACCCGGAACAGGCACACCATATAATCCAAACGGTGGTGCAGCTGGTAATCCTGTTTTTGCTTATGCAACAATTCCTAGTTTTGATGGAATCACAGGAGCACAGATAGGACAAGGTTCAGGATATGCTGTTACAACAGGAAAATATATTCCTGATACAGGAGACGGAAATCCAGGAAGAGGTACAACTGATTATTTAATTTCAAATTTCTTCTTCTTTACAGTTAATTCAGATACTGCTACAACTGGTGGTGTAAAAGGAGGAGGCTACGGTTGTTCCGTTGGGCCTATTACTATCGAAGGATGATTAAAAAAATTTTAAATTGGATTAAAGGTATATTTAAACCTACAAAACAAGAAGAAGTTGTTGAGCTAACAGCTAAACAGCAAAAAATTTTAAGAAAACATAAAGGACAATAATGGCTGGTATAAGTTATTCAACTTTAGTTACACAAATTAGAAATTACACTGAAACAGATTCTAATGTTTTAACTACAGATATTTTAGAAAATATAATTCTTAATTCTCAATATAGAATTATGAGAGATGTACCTATTGATGCAGATAGAAAACAACAATTAGGTAATTTTGCGGCAGGACAAGAATCTATAAATGCACCTGCAGGATGTTTATTTATTAGAGGTATACAAGTTTATGATACCGCAGGATCTGCTATTACAGGAGCTAACAGATGGCTAGAAAAAAAAGATATGACCTATCTTCAAGAGTATCAAGATATAACAGGAACGTCAGCAGCCCAAGGTCAACCTAAATATTATGCTTCATTTGGTGGTGCAACTGGGGCCTCAGACACTACATCAGGTAGAATATTTTTATCTCCAACACCAAATACAACATATAGATTTAGGGTTCATTACAATAAAATGCCGGATACTTTAGAGTCTGGCAATCAGACTAACTATATTAGTATGAACTTTCCAAATGGTTTATTATACTGCTGTTTATCAGAAACATATGGATTTTTAAAAGGTCCGATAGACATGTTGACACTATATGAAAATAAGTATAAACAAGAGGTACAGAAGTTTGCTAACGAGCAAGTTGGTAGAAGACGAAGAGACGACTACACAGACGGCGCAGTTAGAATACCAGTTAACTCAGCAAACCCGTAGGAGATAAATTATGGCAATAACATCGGCAATATGTTCAAGTTTCAAACAAGAACTTTTACAAGGTAAACACAATTTTGCATCATCAGGTGGTGACACTTTTAAACTAGCATTGTTTGATAGTGACGCTTCTTTAGGTGCTTCTACAACAGACTATTCTACTTCAGAAGAAGTTACAAACACATCAGGAACAGCTTATACAGCTGGAGGTGCGACTCTTACAAGATCAGGAGTTGGTTTAACAGGAACTACAGCATTCACAGACTTCACTGATGTTACATATTCGTCAGCTTCTTTCACTGCAAACGGTGCAATGATTTATAATACAACTACAGGAACAGGAACAAGTACAACTGACTCTGTAGCGATTATTGCTTTTGGTGGTGACAAAACAGCAAGTAACGGAACTTTTAAAATTGAGTTTCCTGCAAACGACGCTACAGCAGCAATAATCAGATTAGCATAGGAGGCCGACCATGTCGGTAACTTCAGGATGGGGCCGGTTCACCTGGGGCCAAGCTGAATGGAATGAGGACGCAACTCTTAAAACAGGTTGGGGTGCTCAAGCTTGGAGTGGTGATGGTGGCTGGGGAGATCTTTCTGATCAAACAATTTCTTTAACAGGAGTATCAGCATCATTTAGTATTGGCACTGTAGACATTCCTGATGTTATAATTACACCAGCAAGTTTTGAAATAACATTATCACAGGGAGAAGCTTTTGTTCCTGTGAGTGTGGAGGGTGTATCTTTTTCTGCATCTGTAGGTTCATTAACAGTAAATGATGTAACTATGGGCCTAACAGGTCAAGAAGTTACAGCAGTATTAGGCACACCAGTTGTAGCCGACATAACTGTTGGAATGACAGGTCTTGATTTAACGTTATCTCAAGGTACAGCATTTGCTCCAAACGAAACTGTTATTATCTCTGGTCAAGAAATAACTTTAACACAAGGAACTGCAATTGGATCTTCTTCACAAGAAGCAGACTTAACAGGTATTGCGGCAACATTTACTTTAGGTTCTGTAATTATACCTAATGATACAGTTTTTCTGTCTGGACTTTCTATGGAAAGTCAACTTGGTTCTATTGTTGGACTAGGGGGAGCTGTTGCTAATTTAACTGGTATTAGTATGACAGGCAGTGTTGGTGTTTTAGATCCTAATGATATGACATTAGGAATAACTGGAGTATCAGCTTCATTTAATATTGGTTCAATAACTGTACCTCAAATCGTAGTAGGATTAACTGGACTATCTTCAACGTTTAGTGTAGGAAGTGTGAACATATTTGCTTATGGCGATGTTGACACTGGTTCTAATACATCGTATAGTGATATTTCAACGGGTTCGAATTCTTCATATTCGAATGTTGCAACTGGATCAAATACAAGTTATAACGATGTAGCAGCGTAGGAGAATTTTTTATGGCATCAACATACACACCTTTAGGTGTAGAACTTCAAGCAACCGGTGAAAATGCCGGAACATGGGGAACAAAAACAAATACAAACTTACAGATTGTCGAACAGATATCTGGAGGTTATACAACTCAAGCAGTAACTGATGGTTCAGATACAGCTCTAACTGTTAATGATGGATCAACAGGAGCAACGCTTTCACATAGAATTATAGATTTTACAGGATCACTTACAGCATCAAGAAATGTTACAATACCTTTAGATGTTCAAAACTTTTATTTTTTAAAAAACTCTACTTCTGGTTCACAGAATGTAGTATTTAAATATGCAACAGGGACAGGAACTTCTGCTACAGTTGCAAACGGTAAAACTGTAATTGCATACGCAAAAGCAGATGATGGTACTAATCCAAATATTTCTACAATATCATTAGCTAGTGATTTAGTTGATGACACATCTCCACAATTAGGGGGTAACTTAGATACTAATTCTTTTATGATAGACTTCGATGATGCTCACGGTATCAGAGATGAAAATGGAAATGAACAATTAATTTTTGAAACAACTGGTTCTGCAGTAAACCACATTGATGTTACAAATGCTGCAACAGGATCTGGTGCACAGATTGGTGCAGTAGGAGGAGATTCAAACCTTAACTTACGTTTAAGACCAAAAGGAACTGGTGTAATTGAAGCAATGGGTGCAACAAACCCAGGTTCAATTCAACTTAACTGTGAATCTAACTCTCACGGGATTAAACTTACATCACCTCCACATAGCAGTGCGCAGAGCTATGAACTTAAATTTCCTACAGGAAATGTTACAGCAGATAGATTTTTAAAAGTAGCTAGTATTACAGGTTCAGGTACAACAGCAGTTGGTCAATTATCTTTTGCTGAAGTATCTGGTGGTACTTCATGGCAAGCAGTAAAAACTTCTAATTTCACAGCTGCAGCTGGTGAAGGTTATTTTGTAAATACTACAAGTAATGTAATAACAATGACTTTACCTGCAGGAACAATAGGTGATGAAGTTGTGTTTATAGATTACGCAGGTACATTTGATACTTATGCATTGACAATTGCAGCAAATGGTTCAGAAAAAATTGCAGGATCAACAGCTGACTTAACAGTTTCAATAGAAAGAGCAGGGAATACTTTAGTGTACACGGATTCTACACAAGGGTGGCTGCTAAAGAATAAATAATCATGGCTA
>WLWH01002042.1_pt1 | contig 11947 bp, 15 predicted proteins | sample 6712741 | NCBI WGS metagenome assembly WLWH01 (sample SAMN12718694, study PRJNA515312) | sponge metagenome | isolation source: marine sponge | host: Mycale hentscheli | place: New Zealand: South Island, Marlborough, Capsize Point | collected 2003-05-01 | reverse complement strand
TTGACCTATATTACAAGAATCAAGCCCCAGGAACCAGGGGACCCATAGTACTTTGAATTTGAAAATGATATTAAATATTTTTTTCAGCGTAGAGAGGGTGTTACAACGTGACAATGGCTTTAAACAACTGATATTATTGAATAAAGTGCTGTTACAATCGTGTTACAATGTGTTTCAGTGTGTGACAATGTCAGATTCCCTGCGCGAAGAAACCTTTTTAGCTTTTTTTAAAAACTTGTTTTTCAAAATAAAAACTCTATGGTTGAGATATGCCTAGAAAAAGACGTAAAGCTATCAATACTGAAACAGATCATAATATTCCTTATCCTAAAGTTAGGGTAGAGTGGGTCGACTGTGTAAGTGACTCTGCGTGGGCTAGTGAAAAAGAGTTTAATAAAATGAAGTTGGCTTTCCCTGTAAATGAAGGGTGGCTGTATTCTAAAGATAAAGATTCAATTAAGCTGTTTGCATCTTATGACAAAGATGAAGATGGAATTAATTTTGGGGATCGGACGATGATTCCTCGTCAATGGGTGAAAAAGATTCAGAAGATTTAGATGGTTTTAACTCTTCTTTGGTTTTTGATTTGGATTGCACTTGGTCTTTTATTTCTTCAAATGAAACGTCTTCTAGTATGGGTGAGTAGTCATCAATTATGGTTTTCATTCTTGCTTCTAACTCTTCTGTTGTTAAGTCTTCTAATTTACCAGTACGGATTATTTTTTGTTCTATATATAGACCAGCAGCTTTTCCTCTAGCTACTTCAGCATTGATCGCAGCTGACCAAGCTCCCTTTTTTCTAGAATCTTCTCTTAATTTTGCAAGCTCTGAAATATGTCTATCATAAGTGACTTCATATTTTTTTTGCCATTCTTCTCTTAACTCTCCAATGTATTTTACTACTAGTGGATATAGTTTTGGATTCTGAAGTTTACTTGCGTATTGTCTAGCATGCTCTGGTTCAAAACCTGCATCTCTAGCACATTCAGTTGCTGTTTTTCGACCCTCGTTTGTCACTACTTCGTGAGCAAACTTCATCTGTCTCTCTGTTAATTTTTTTGGTACTCCCATTGAATATCCTGTTCCATTCTTCTTTGTATTTGTCGTTTGTAGGTCTTGATCGTCCATCCCATTTTTCCTTTTTGTTCATACTTGATATTTAATACAACATAGACTATAAAGCAAGTCATGTTTACTGGAAAGTTATTAAAGAAAGTTGTAGATAAATTTAACACTTCACCCACTGCTAAAGAGGCTAGAGTGCAAGTAGTATTACCTAATGGAGAATTTTATGACATTGATGGTATAAAGCTCTTGCAAAATAAATTATTAGGAGTAAGAGAATCTCATCGATTGGTGTTTACAATTACCCCTGAAACCTGGAAAATGGGCAAAGTTTTAAAAAAGCTGTAGTAGTAAAAATGTCAGTCAAACCTGAACGGAAACTATGGCATGAGCTTAAAAGAATTACACCTAAAATATCGTGGACAAGGCTTGAAAATAGCGGCGCTTTTGGTACTCCCGATCTACTGGGCTATAATACTTTTGGGAACTTTTTTACACTGGAGTTAAAAGTAACAAAAACAAACAAGATACGCTTCTCTCCACATCAATTTGCGTTTCATGTGAAACATCCAAACAATACATTTATCCTAGTTAAGGCCCTCTCCCTTAACCTTGTAAAACTTTATGAGGGGAAGGATATTATGAAGCTTGACGCTTGTGGCTTGAAGCTTGAACCCTGCTGCTTGGGGCTTGAGGCTTGTGGCTTGCACCTTGAGAACCTGAACTAGGTTCTGGTTTAGCTTGTGGCTTGCTGCTTGAAGCTTGTGGCTTGTGGCCCGAATCAGGCGCACGCTCGCGCCCACCGTCGTGAGCTTCTGAGCTAATGGCCTGATCCGAATTAGAAGAAGGTACCTTGAGCTGAGCCCGTGCTTCTTCCTTATCCCTAGGGATTCTGTAAAATTTTGGATGTCTAAAAACATGTGTCATGATTAGTGTTTACCATAACTAACATTTTTTATTTCTTTATTCCAGCATGCTCTGCAGTCTAAACACTGGCCGCCCTGATTAGGCGCCGGGCAGCTGGGGCTTCCATCTGTAACCACGGTCGAGCTATGACTCCACGCGTTGCCAGCGGTCCCGTCTACCTTGGCAGCTGATAATCTTATAATTAAATTTTCAGGAACCTCTTCAGGTGCTGGCAGGTATTGCCGCTCTTGAGTTGGTAACCAGTGTTTCGTGTCAGGCGTGAGCTTGCATACTTCTATAATTTTTGCCATATGCTGGTGAGACTGTACATCTCCGGCGTCATGCCACCTGAACCACTTCTGGCGCTTAATAACTGTTGCCATCGCTTTGACCCATAGCGGGTTACTGATAGCGTCCAGCCTTCGATACTGCGCCTCCCTGATTGCAGGGTACCTGGTGTAATTTCCTTTTAATGCATAACAGCCATAACATGGTGAAGTCTTAACCTTCCTAAGCTTGGAGCCAGTTTGGCAGGCCCACGCTGGCAGGCTGTAACTTAGGCCTGGCATCTTAGACGTTCTAGTGAATGAGTCTGTAATTTTTATTGCTTCTTTTACTTTCATATTTTACTCCTTTATTATCCTATACTATAATCATTTTACTTTGTCAAGCTTGCGGCTTGTAGCTTGAAGCTTGCGGCTTGAATCCTGCTTGAGCTTCAGGCCATCAAAGAATTTTTTACAACTGCTCAGGTAACCTTGCGGCAGCTGGTTATGCGGCCGCAAGAAATAATGGGTTAGATCGTTATTCTTTATCTTCACTTTGTAACATCTCTCTAGCTTCTCTTGCTGTATACTTCTCCTGATCAGCCTTAACCAGTCGAAGGATCTCTTCCAGGGCGTTAGCTATTCTTTGCAGCTGGTATGTATCAGCTACTTCTACGTTGTCTGTTTCTTTCATAATTATTCCTTTCTATATTAATCCTATACTATCCTTCACCAGCTGTCAAGCGAAGCTTGCGGCTTGACGCTTGCGACCTAAATCATATACCAGCAACGCCATCCTGATCAGGGAAGCCAGCGTTACTGGTCCAAGTATCGTCGCTACCTTTCGGATCATCGCTAACGTCCAGGGAAATGCCAGAGGCAAGATATGTACGCCTAACTTGGTCATCATTAGCAGGACCTCTTCACATGAGGGCTTCTCGAGTCTTCCCCACACTAATAGGTCCAGCAAATAATGATCAGTCACTATGCTACGTAGGGGAGGATCTTCTCACGCGTTATACAATCCCATACCGCTCGGTATCGCGCCCTATGTTATAGTGTTAAGTCTCACAGTCATTAATGACTGATCCCAGATCTGACGTAACGCCTCCGGAAATTTTTAATCTTGGTATTCTATTAAAACCAAGTTTAGCAGATCCGTCAGATCAGGGATCAGTGCAGGGGAATTTTTAGGGTATCCCCTGCTCCTATTTTTTTATTTCACCTAAACAGAATAAAAAACATATTTAATATATAATCCTTGACAATCCTATTGTCAAGTAGTAAAACAAATTAAATTAATTAAATACAGAAAGGTCAAAATGACAAAAATAAGAATGAATACAGAGTTAAGAAACAAACTCTTTAATAAAATAAAAGATGTCTTTGAGAACGAGGACACGCAAGAAAAAGAGGCATTTCTTCAAGCAAGGGAAAATGTTGATGAGATGTATTTAATTGCGTCTAAACAAGCAAAAGAAGTTGTTGAGAGAGCATATCCAACAGAAGATGTTGCAATATTAAGAACTTTCAAAAAGAAATATGGAAGTCCTTGTGATGTTGTTGCAAAAGATAAATGCTTTTACTTTGCTCATAGTGAGGACAAAGACGAAGACGGCGAAACAACAGAAACAAAATCACACTTTGATTTTGGTTTGTTTGGTAATCTAAATGGTAGTGAGTATAGTAGTGAAGACGGACAAAAGTTTGCAACTGCATATTTTAGAGAAGATTTAAAAGCTATGGATTGCAACGCAGATATCTTTGCACAACAAAATGAAAACAAAGATAATCCACACAAAACAAAACACGTTGAGGCTTGTATGAAAGCACTTGGAAGAAGTGGTAGTAATTATCATTCTAACGATAATGATACAGGCATGACTAAAACTTTTAATGATCAATACTATCTTGATGTTATTGGAACTTCTTATTGTCGTTCAAGAGCAATCGCTTGTACTAAAACAGAATATAATTTGTTTGAACAATGGCGAGTTGCAAAAGGCAATCTAGTCACGAAACACCAAACATGGATTGATACAATTCAAAAACAATGCGATCAGTTAAAAATTGGATTGAAAGCATACAGATACTTGAGTGAGGGAATTGAACTTGCAACTGAACTTGGAATACAAGTTGATGAGGCAGAGTTAATTAGAACTAACTCAACAGGATTGACAATCTACAATCCTACTAACTTGGCTAGTATGATTAAAGGTATGAAGAATAAAAATCAATCAAGAGAGGCGAAGATATTGGCAAGAAAAAAATATGAAGAAAGCATAAATTAAGTTTGACAATAGGGCTATTCTAATATAGGATAGTCCTATTAACTAGAAAGGTATAATATGATAAAAGATAAAACATTTAGAATAACATTCTATTCTAACAAAGATCAAAAGCACATTACAAGACGAGGCAAACATGACGACAAGTCAAGATTTTGGACATCTAAACTTGGCGAGGCTTTATATACTTATTTTGATTTAGACCAAGAGGGATATAGAACTGCCAAGAAATCATGGACAGTGAGGTATTAATGATACAAATTATTTTTTGGGTATTACTAGGATTGTGTTCAGCTTTGGGTATGGCTATAATTCCAATCCACCCTCAATTAGGTGCAGTAATTGCATTTGGTTGTTTTTTAGTTTTAGCTTTAGATATAGCGAGGAATTTTGTATGAATAAACATTTTTGCCAAGGACCACATTGCCATGAACAAGTTACACAAGACAGATTTCTAAAATCAAAAGGAATAATTAGAGGTCGCTATGCATATGCAAAACTAGACAATACACATGAGTATTATTATGCCGAGTCTGATAAATACTTTTGTAGTCAAACATGTAAGCTTTCATGGTTATCAACTAACATGAGTAACATCGAACAAGGTCGACCGATTGAGTTTATAAGATACAGACGAGTAAGCCGAGGCTATGCCAAGGTTAAGAACGAAGATCGTTGGGGTGGAGAATATCGTATTGAAAGGGTTGACAACGGACAGATTGTAGACTAGGATAATCCTATAACAGAAAGGTATAATATGACAAAAGAAAACACAGACAATAAAACAGAAGAACGTAAGAATAGATTTAATGGCGAGTCTATTATGTTAACTAAGGAAGAGTCTATCATTCATGACAGGCTATTCATTAACGAGTTAGCAGCTACATTAGAGGACAAAGCAGCAGGCGTTGACGGTACGTCAAAGCTTTGGGACAAAGTACGTAAAGATATAAACTACTTCAGACAACACAATGCTGAGGCATACATGGTTCTACTAGACTAGAGCCAACCTTTCTGGCTCCCTGGTAACTCATAGAGGTACCAGGGTCCATCCTAATTTTGAATTTAATTAAATAATCGTTTTTTTATATAAATTAAAGGGGTCCCAGACTATCCCCTTTATGCCTTGATTCATACGTTTAAACCTGTAAAATACTTTTTGAGTTTCCAAAAAAATTCTGCAAAAAATTTTGTAGAAAAATTTTGCTATGATAGATAAAGATAAACTAAAGAACTTCGATAAATTACCTGCTGATGTCAGAAGACAATTTGCTTTATTGGCTGCACAGTATGGTGAAAAGAAAAAGACTTCTAGTATCCAAAATAACTTTATGGATTTTGTAAAGCATGTTTGGCCTGATTTTATAGAAGGTAAACATCACCAACAAATTGCGGATAAGTTTGATAAACTAGCTAGTGGTGAAATTAAAAGACTAATTATTAATATGCCACCTAGACACACCAAGTCTGAATTTGGTTCTTATCTTTTACCTGCATGGATGGTAGGTCGTAATCCTAAATTAAAAATTATTCAATCAACTAACACAACTGAATTATCTGTAAGGTTTGGTCGTAAGGCTAAATCTTTGATGGACTCTTCAGAATATAAACAAGTTTTTAAAACTAGACTTAATCCAGATTCTCAAGCTGCTGGTAAATGGGAAACCGAACAAGGTGGTGAATATTACGCTGCCGGTGTTGGCTCTGCTATTACAGGACGGGGAGCTGATTTATTAATTATTGACGACCCACATACTGAGCAAGATGCTCTTAACAACCAAGCTCTTGAGAGAACTTATGATTGGTATACATCAGGACCTAGACAACGTCTTCAACCCGGTGGATCGATTGTTGTTATTATGACAAGATGGAATGAAAAAGATTTAACAGGTAGATTATTAAATGCTCAAAAAGGAGTCAAAGCTGATAAATGGGAAGTTGTAGAATTTCCTGCAATCCTGCCATCAGGTAAACCTGTTTGGCCAGAGTATTGGAAGCTAGAAGATTTGGAATCAGTTAAGGCTAGTATTCCTTTAACTAAATGGAATGCACAATACATGCAGAATCCAACATCAGAAGAAGGAGCTTTAATTAAACGTGAGTGGTGGAGAAACTGGGAAGACGAAGATATGCCTCCACTTCAACATATTATACAATCTTATGACACAGCTTTTATGAAAAAAGAAACTGCCGACTATTCAGCTATTACCACCTGGGGCGTGTTTACAGAAAACGAAGATGCACCCCCAAGTTTAATATTACTTGATTCATTAAAAGGTAGATATGAGTTCCCGGAGCTAAGACGTATTGCTCTTGAACAATATGGTTACTGGAACCCTGAAACCGTAATCATTGAATCTAAAGCTTCAGGACTGCCTCTAACTTATGAGTTGCGTAAAATGGGGATACCTGTTATAAATTTCTCACCTAGTAAAGGCAACGATAAGCATACTAGAGTAAACGCAGTATCTCCGCTCTTTGAGTCGGGACTGATATGGGCGCCCAAAGAATTAGACTTCGCTCAGGAAGTCATTGAGGAATGTGCAGCTTTTCCTTACGGAGACCATGATGATCTAGTGGATTCCATGACGCAAGCTGTAATGAGATTTAGGCAGGGCGGTTTGATCAGGCACCCTGAAGATTATGAGGAGGATAAAATGCCTCCGCAACAAAGGACGTATTATTAATGGCTATAGATAAAATACCAAAAGTTGGTAAAATTTACAAAACGGTAACGGCAGCTTACAACGCCCTTAAAAAAGGTTTTACATCACAAACTAAAAGAGAGCCTAATCCAATCGAAGATAAGATGATTATGGAAGAGGCTAAAACTAAGATTCAAGCTCAAGGTGAAAACATATCAACTCTTGATACTGGTATTATGAGTCAGGCATCAGGAACCAAAGAAGCACCAAAGATTAAAGGTGGTATTATTAGAGATAATGTAGAAGAAGTAATCTTTGCACCAGGTATGGATAAAAAAGGTAAAGTAATAAAAGAATCACTGAGTCAAAGACAAGCTGATTTAGATAGACCTTTTGTAACTGATGAAGAGATGTCAGCATTTACAATGGAACAAAATGCTAAAAAATTAAATAGAGCAAAAGGGTTTATTGATAAGTTAGGCGCACAATCTACAAGACAAAAATTGTTTGTTGCAGATTTAGTTGAAGATGCTGGTGAAGGTATATTTGATAATGTTGATATGGGTGCTGTTGTTAGATCTAATATGTTTGATGATTTAATTGAGCAAGGTGTTGATGATGATCTATTAACTAAGATTATGTATTCTGATACAAAGTCAGATGACTTTGCAATTACACTTGCAAAGATTAAATCGAATGCTGCAGATGAAGGTATTGACATAGCATCAGGAACTGGTGTTGATATAAATGAAACTATAGATTTTTATGGTAGAGTTTTTGATGAAGTAAGTAGAGTTAAAAAATCTATGGGTGGGCGTATAGGTTTTGCTGATGGTCCTGATGATCCTAAAAAATTAATTAAAAAAATACCTAAAGTTGGTAAAATTGTTGAAGGAGCGACAAGTATTATACAATATATAAAAACATTAGAACCTATAGAAGCTATGAAAGAAGTAAACAGAGTTATAGCTAAAGAAGGTCCATATAAAAAAGTTTCAGATAAAGATACTGATAAAATATTTAATGATACACAAGATCATATTTATGAAAGAGACCCAAAACCATCAGAGTTTGATATTGACATTGATGATGAAGAAATAGAATCAGCTAGAACACTAGCACCTCAGATGGTAGAGCGATTACAATTAAAAGAAAGATTTCCTGGATTAGATGAGGAACTAATTCAAAGAATTTTAATTGACGACAACCCTCAAAGAAAAGCTGAAGTAATAGCAACTATTGAAGAGTCTTATAAGATGTTAGAAAAAGGTATGCAACCTGAAGACATCATTAACACTTTTAAAAATACATCTAGAAGTAAAAACGCATCAGGGGGCTTGCCTCACATATTGGGAGTTTAACTTGAAACTTCACGATTATAGACAAACTATGGCTCACATGAGACGCCCTGGTTTTGATAGTGGATCTCCTCCACCAAAACCTGAACAGCAAACACCTTTCATTGACAAGCTAAAAAATTTAAAAGAAGTTGCTCCAGGTTTAATGCCTAGAAGTAAAGTTTCTATTTTAAAAATGTATATGGATGAAGCTCTCAAAGATGGAGAGATTACACAAGAACAACACACAGAAATGTTAATGCCTTACTTTGGTGAGTTAGGTGAAAACGTAACAGAACAAATTGAAATATCTGATAGAGAAGACTTTGCAATAGGAGGTGGTCAGTTTGAAGGAACTGATCTTGGTACACGTGAGGGATTTGCTAAATACTCAGGATCAAATTATACGAAAAAATTAGTTACTGAAAAATTTTTAAATATGGCTCGAATAAAGTTAACGGATTTAACTCCAGAGGAACAAAAATTATTTAATGAAGGTAAATTGTTTTATGCAAAACTTAAAGGTACAGGTGGAAAAAAAGCAGTTAATTTTTTTGGAGATTCACAAAAAATAGATACTCTTTTAGGAACCGTACCTAATGATATTTCAAATCTACCTGATGAACTTTCTGGTAAAAGCGTAACAGCTCAAAAAATTAGAAAAAGATTTATTGAAGAGTATTTAAAAGAACTACCTAAAGGTGAGGTAATTAATTTAGATGCTACTACAAGAATGTTAGATAAAAAAATATCTGAAGCAACTAATGGTAAAATTAGAATGAAGGACAAAACTGCATTACAAAATTTTTTAAATAATAAAGAATTAAATACTAATAAAGTTAGAGGACCTAAAGGTGTTGCAGAAGCAAAAGACGTACAAATGAAAGATTACCCTTCAATAGATAAATTTGATGATATTCAGAAGGAAGCTGATGCATTAAACGCTAAATATAAACTTGATGATAAAGGAATAAGATTTATGGCACGTGAAACTTCTACTGGTAAAGTAGGAATGCGTTTAAGCTTTACTGGAGAGCCTTTTAAAAATGCTGGAGTAGCAGGGGGTAGATCTTTAGATGCAGCTCCAACTGCTGAAGGTATATCTAAATTAGAAACAGAATTAAAAGAAATAATTAAAACCGATGCATTTAAAAACTATAGTGCAAAAAAAGCTCAATCTATAGGAAGTGTAGCTTCCGGAGAAGCTCGATTAAAATATAATCAAGATAAACTTTTTGATACTTTGTTAAATGCTGAAGAGCAATTAGATGAAAATCAAATTAAAAAAATAATGAAGTATGATGAAGGAACCATGAAAAATGGTATTCAAAGACTTTATCAAAATATATATTTGCAAGCTTCTAATCCAGAAAAAGGAGGTTTTTTAAAAAACTATAGTTATGACGATCTTAGAAAAGTAGGTGACAATATAAAAAACTTACCAACTAAATATTATGATCGTACTTTTGAAAATTTATTATTAGATGCTTATGGGGATGACATTGAAAAATTTAAACCTTTATTAAACAAAGTAAAAAAATTTAGAGAACTACAAAAAAAATTAGATGAAACACCTTATGGAAAATTTTTTAAAGCAGAGTTTGATCACATAATTCCTTTTTCTTTTTTAAAACAAGTTAGAGAAGGAGCAGATCCTGAAAATTTAATTAGAGTAAAAGCATATCCAAAGTTTTTAAACTCACCTGCATTTAAAGGTAGATTAGATCAAATATTAAATAAAGCTACTACAGAGGGAGATCAAAAAACTTTAAAACTAATTAAAGAATTACGTAGTTTCTTACCTGAAGATTTAGGTGAAATTAGTAGGGGAAGAAAAATATCTGACTTTGGTGCAGAGCCTTTTAATTTAAAAACTATGTACGCTGATCAACAAAAAAAGTTTGGTGAAGTATATGATAGAACATTTGAATTTTTAGATAGACCTGAAGTTAAAAAAATATTAGGTAATTTAGGTGTTACTTTTAGAGCAATAGGACAAGCTAGAAAATTAAATGCTCCCGGATTTGTAAATTCATTTAATAAAATTTTAAAAGAAAACCCTGATCTACGTGTTCAATTAGAAGATACATTTGGAGATGAATATAGAGATTTAGAAAATCAATACGCAGCACTTGATACCGGAACAATGTCTGATGTAAGCCCGGTTAAAAAAGAAGGATTTGATCCAGAAAGAGCTGAACCAGGTTTAGGTTTAACTGCAGCCGCTGCTCCATTAGCAACTCAAAAAGGAAGAAACTTATATGGAACATTTGCTAAACAAATTGCAAAAGGTTTAGGCAATACTGTAAGAGCAGTAGGATCACCTTTAACTGGTTTAACATTAGCAGGAACTGAATTATTAAGTGATGATCCTAGTCTAGGTCAAGCTGGTGCAGAATTACTTTTACCTGAACAAGTAAGAAGAATTGCGGGTAAACTACCAAAAGGAATTATGAGTAATTTTTTTGGTTTACAAGGTTTATCCAAATTTGGAAAAGTTGGAGCTTTAGCTGCAAGGGCACCTAGTATCATGACTCCTGTTGGTTTAACTTTACTTGGAGCTGAAGGAATTAAAAAACTTTATGATGAAGAGCAAAAGAAAAATCGTATGATTGAAGCCATGGACCCTGAAGAAAGATCACAGTTTCTAGAAGAAGAAAAAGCTACAGAAGAATTTATGTCAAGACAGTCTGCTGCTACTGGTGGTATAATGAGATTAGGATTTGCAGATGGACCAGAAGATCCTAAAAAAAGAAAGTTTATGAAGATTATGGGTGGACTTGCATCTATACCTTTACTTGGAAGATTTATTGATATTGGAACTGGAATAGAAAAAGCAGCACCTGTAGTTACTGAAGCTGCAAAAAGCGTGCCTCCTTATTTTTTTAAACTTGTAGAAAAGATTAGACAATTAGGAGACGATATAACTAGAGGATCTTCAACACAAGAGAGAGAAGTTGTTACATCATATAAAGATTATACGATGACCGAAGATGTAGGAACAGGAGAAATTATAATTAGAAAAAGAAACGAAGGAGTGTTTTATGATCAAGATGGTATAATATCAGATGAGTATATGACTTATAAACCTGGTATGGCTGATGAAACTACTAAAGTAAGACCTATAGATGAATATGATGAGTATACTGTAAGACCAGATAGTGATGGTAAATTAAGTGACTCTGAAGATGGTTTAGATAACCTAAAAGAAATTATAGAAGAAGCAGGTGATCCTGATTCTATGACACTTAAAAGATAAATGACTAAATACCCTAAAACATGGCTCCTGCCTCCTGAATCCGGACCCACGCCTCAGGGGTTGAATATTAATTATAATACTGTTAGAACAGTGAAACTGGAGAAAATAAAAAATGGCAGACAAAATAGACAAGTCTCTGACTCAAAGTCCAAGAGGCTCAATAGAACTTCCTAGTGAGGAA
>WLWH01002040.1_pt1 | contig 11953 bp, 8 predicted proteins | sample 6712741 | NCBI WGS metagenome assembly WLWH01 (sample SAMN12718694, study PRJNA515312) | sponge metagenome | isolation source: marine sponge | host: Mycale hentscheli | place: New Zealand: South Island, Marlborough, Capsize Point | collected 2003-05-01 | reverse complement strand
GGCCTATAAGAAAATTTCCATTAAATAAAAATGATGGTAAAAAAGGATGCGTAGAGTTATGGGTTAAGCCTCAAAAAAATGAAGAAGGAGTAGTCCCTAGAAATGTATACATAGCAGGAATAGATGTTGTAGATAAAGACAAATCTACTACTGACTCACTTCCTTCTATATTTATAATGAATAGACTTACTAGACAATTAGTAGCAGAATATACAGGAAGAAGTAATGAGGCAAAAGATTTTTATGAAATCTGTAGAATGCTTTTATTATATTATAATGCAATAGGTATGTATGAAAAAAACCTTATAGGACTATTTAATTATTTTGATAGGCATAAGTGTACTTATTTATTAGCAGACACTCCTTATCAACTTAGGTCGTCTGATACATATAAACAATCAGGAAATACTTCTAAAGGTATTAATGCTTCGAGTGCTGTAAACTCAGAAGGACGTAATATGGTTAAATCTTGGCTACAAGAAACTATATCTATTAAATCAGAAACTAAAGTATATGAAACTATTTATTCTTCTGCATTAGTAACAGAACTTGTAATGTGGAATCCGCAAGGAAACTTTGATAGAGTATCTGCGTTAATAATGTTAATGTGGTTAGACTCAACTATGTATAAAGAGACTAATAAACGTGTGAACGAGGTTAAAGGATTCTTAGACAATGATTATTTTTCTAATATGGGGGTCTTGAAAAAGAAAGTTACTGGGACCATAGATTCAAATTTTTATTCATAGATTTGTAAGAATAGAAAATAATTATTATGAGCGACAATCTAGACAGTCAAGGATTTATTAATTTCCCACGACAAAAACTATCTGATGCTCAGAAGACAGATAAGTGGTATAAAAAGAATATAGACTTTGCAGGACACTTATTAACTTCTGATGTTAACCTTAGAAATAGTTTTAAGAATAAAAGAATTAATTATAATCTAAGAGCTAATGTAATCTCTCCTAGAGATTTTGAAAGATTTATTAATCCTGATAATCTAGATTTAAGTACTTTGCCAGCAAGCTTTCAGCATATAGGAATAGAAAACACAAAAATTAATTTATTACTAGGAGAATATTCTAAACGTAAAAAAGAATTTAAAGCTTACATATCATCAGGAGATCAAGAAGGTATATCTAGAAAAGAGCAGCAGTTAATGGATCAAGTTACTGAGGAAATGGTTCAGATTATACAAACAGAATCTATAAGTCCTGAAGAAATACAAAAACGTTTACAAGCACTTGAAAAATATCAAAATTATGATTTTCAAGATATGACTGAAATTGTTGCTAATAAAATTCTTAAAAAAGAATATAAAGAAGGTAACTTTGATTTTACATTTCTTAGAACATTTGAAGACTTGCTTACAGCAGGTGAAGAAATAATGTATTGTGGAGTATTAGGAGGAGAACCTGTTATGCGACGAGTAAATCCTATGAACGTTTATACTCTTGGAGGTAATTCTATGTTTATAGAAGATTCAGATATTATTGTAGAATATGGTTATAAATCTGTAGGACAAGTAATAGATGATTATTGGGATAATCTTGAACCTAAAGATATTGATTTTTTAGAAAAAGGAAGAACAGATACTGCGACAGATGGCGGTCCTGGTATAGGGTTAAATAGAGATATATCTATATTTGATTTCTATGGAGAAGCAGGTGCATTAGATATATTTCACCCAAATGAAGCAGGAGTAAGAACATTCGCAGGAGCTTTTGATACTTATGGTAATGTAAGAGTTATGAAAGTATGTTGGAGATCTAGACGTAAGATTGGAGAACTAACTTATTTTGATGAAGAAGGTGTAGAACAAAAAGATTGGGTTCCTGAAGACTACAGACCTAATAAAGAACTTGGAGAAAAAGTAAAATGGATATGGGTAAATGAATGGATGGAAGGTACTAAAATTGCTGACCATATTTACACAGTAATGCGTCCTGTACCATTTGCTAGCAAATCATTAGTTAATAAATCCAAAGGGACCCCTCCATATATTGGTTCTGTCAATTCTACTAACGACTATAAAGTCCAATCTCTTATGGACATAATGAAGCCTCTTGCATATTCTTACGATATAGCATACTACAAAAGAGAGCTTGAAATAGCCACATATAAGGGGTCCTTTACTGCTATTAATTCTGCACTTGTTCCTTCAGGATGGGATCCTAAAGAATGGATGAGATATGTAACAGTAAATAAATTTGCTTGGTTAGACCCAACTAATGAAATACTTAAAGGACCTGCGCAAGGTAAATCTGCAGGACAATTTAATCAATTAACCGCACAACAAGTAAATATAGGAGATCCTAATGCAATTGGTATGTATACTAATTTACTTGTAGATATAGAAAATACATTAGGTAAATTAGCTGGTGTATCTGGTGCAAGAGAGGGTCAAATACAAAATAGAGAAGCAGTAGGTAATGTAGAAAGAGAAGTAGCTCAAACATCTCACATTACAGAAAAATGGTTTGCTATAGACCAAAACTTTAGAAAAAGAGCATTAACTAAATTTTTAGAATGTTGTAAATATGCATATAAAGCAAACCCTCAAAAAGGCCAATTCTTACTTGATGATCTTAGTCAACAGTTTATTACTCACTTTGATGAGTTTGCCTCTACAGAATATGATCTTCATCTTTCTAATTCTTCTAGTGATACGCAATTGTACAACGATATTAAATCATTGTCACAAGCAGCTATACAAAACGGTCAAGCAACTATTTCGGATTTAGTAGCTATATCACAATCTGATTCTGTACAAGACATTGCTAAGAAACTTGAAAATTCTGCAAAAAGAATTAAAGAAGAAAACGAGCAGATGCAGCAACAACAAATGGAACAGCAGCAGCAAATGCAACAAGCTCAAATGCAACAAGCCCAACAACAACAAGAAATTGATCTTAAAAAGCATGATGATGATATAGCTGTTAAAAGAGAAAAAATTAAAGCAGATTTAGATATAGCCGCAATGAAAGAAGTAAATAATAATTATCGCACTGAATCTGGGTTAATGGATTCTGATAGCAATGGTATTGCTGATGAATTAGATCTTAGAAGAACAGAAGTAGAAGAGAAAAGGAATGATCAAAAAGCAGATTTAGATATGGCTAAACTTGATGAAACAATACGATCTAACCAAGCTAAAGAAGATATTGCTAAAGAAAAAATGGCTCTTGAAAGAGAAAGAACTAAAGCTATGAAAAACAAATAAAGCTATAAGATTATAGCATATACTTATTAATAGATTTAAGTTTATTTATAAAAATAATTTTAATATTGTAACCAAATAAAGACAGCAAAAAAATGAGTGAAGAAAAAGAAGATTTATTTGAAGGACTTCAAATAATGTCCCCAGAAGAATTAAACGCAGTCGTGGAGTCTGACGAAAATTCTGAAGGAGAAGAAACAAAAACAAAACCTGATGATGATTCAGAAGGAATGTTTACCCCTGTAGTATCTGAAGAAGGAGAAGGGTCTTATGAGAATACTAAGAATTCTACAGAATCTACAACCGCTACTTCAAACGAGAAGAGTGAAGCAATTTATAAAGGACTAATTAAGGAATTAGTAGAATCAAATATTATTACTGCTGCAGAAGCTGATAAGTTAGATGAGTTAGAAGGATCATTAGATACAATTAAAGAACTAATGAATAAAACGGTTCAGACTAATTTTAAAGCAGCTGAACAACAGTGGAAAGATAATATGCCTGCTGCTAAAAAAAGATTCTTAGAAATTGAAGATGCATTTGATGAAACTGATCAAGCTATAATGATGGCACAACGATTAGAATTTTTTGATTCAATAGATGAAAAAAGTATTAAGTCGGATGAAAATCTTCAAAAAGAAATTTATTATGATTTATTAAAATCTAAAAATTTCTCAGATGAACAAGCAGTAGAAGCTATACAAGATGCTATAGAAGTTAAAAAACTTGAAAGCAAAGCTTTAAAAGCTATTCCTGAATTACAAAACCAAGCTAATGCTATAGTTACTCAGGCAAAAGAATTTAAAGCTAATAGAACTAAAAAAGAAATTGATGCTCAAAATAAAGCTTTTGAAAGTTTAATTTCTAATATAGATGCAAGACAATCTTTTATAGATGGTATGACTCTTAATAAAATTAGCAAAGATAAGATTAAGCAAAATATTCTTAATCCTGTTTATAAAGATGATAAATCAGGAAGAGAATATAATAGTTTAATGTATAAGCAAACTAGAAATCCTGCAGAGTTTGAAATGCTAATTAATTATTATGATACATTAGGATTATTTAATTTAGATAAAGAAGGCAAATTTAAACCAGACATTTCTAAATTAAAGAAAGTAGCAAAAACAAAAGCAATCAATGATTTAGATAAAATCATTGCATCAGAAGATAGAAACGTAGGTAGAAATACTTCTGTAGAAACTTCTGAAAAGACTGGAAACATATTAGATATGCTAGAACGGTCAATGAAAAAGTAAATAAATATATTCGTTAAACAAATAATACAAATCAAAAAATGGCACAATTACTTCCATTACAAAAGTATGAAGCGAAGGATTACAATGGTTTAGTCACTGACAACCATTTCCACGCTTTGTACCAACAAAAGCCTCAATTGATTAGCAATGTAATTCGTGAGATTTACAAAACTAATCTACAAGGTAAACTTCGTGAATTCGTAGATCGTTTCCCAGTAAAAGAAGTGGAACAAGAAAACGGATTTTACAACTGGATGTTGCAAGGGCAACATGACAAAAATCTTCCACTAGTTGATGCAGAAACTATCGATGGATCTTCTATTTCTGCAGGGACTTTCCCAGCAAACGTAGGTTCTAACGGTGAGCGTTTCTACTTAATCTTTGACGAAGCTCTATTTGAAGAAACTAACGTTCTTCGTGGAGAAGTTGATGATTATCATCTATTAGTTAAAAAAGCGATGGACGCAGGTTCACGTTTCAAGTTTGAAGTTGAATTAGTAACAGATAGCTCTACTAAATCTATTCCTTCTGAGGAATTAGCAATTGGTACACGTTGGTCTAAGTTTTACTCACTTTCTCCTTCAACTCTTTCTTACCAAGGTTCTAAGCCTTACTTCACTTCTCCTTGGAGAATGGAAAATCGTCCATCTACATTACGTATGGAATATGAAGTAGCTGGTAACACAATTAACAAAGGTAAAAACGAACCACTTGAGTTTGGATTTAACTACAAAGGACAAACAGAATCAATCTGGATTAACTATCAAGATATGGTTGCTCATCACCAATGTGAAGAAATGTTTGCTCGTATGTTGATGTATGGTAAGAAGAACTGGACATCTGATCACAAGTACTTAAACAAAGATGACAAGACTAAATATGCAGTTGAGTCAGGTGCAGGTTTCTTTGATCAAATCGCTCCTTCTAACGTACATTACTATAACACTTATGACCTTGATTGGCATCTTGAATTACTTCTTGATATGGGTGTTGGTAAACTTGAAAGAGGTAAAAGAACTATTCATTTACTTACAGGTGAATTTGGTGCAATTGAAATCTCTAAGCAGATTCAAGAAAAAAGAGGCCAATTGAACGTAACTGTTATTCAGGATCGTTTTATTGATTCAAACTCTAAGCCAGGTAACTTAGGCGGTAAGAATACTAAAGCTACACAACAACCACAATACAATATCTATGAGTGGTACAACGGAGTTACTATTATGGTTGAAATCCTTGATTTCTTCGATGATGATGTATATTTCCCACAACGTCACCCAGATGGAAAAGGTATCGTAGAATCTCACAGAATTCTTGCTCTTGACTATGGTGATACTGCAGGTATCTACCGAGTTAAGCCAAAAGGAGTTCCAGATTACAATTGGGCATATATCCCAGGTATGAGAGATCCTTTCTCAGCAGGTGGTAAAGGTAGTCCTAAAATGGTTGCTTCACGAGTAGACGGTTATGAAGTTCACTTCCAAAAATGGGGAGGAATGATGATCGAAGATCCTACAAAAGTAGTTGACCTAAGATTACTAGTAGAACGGTAACAGTTTCTAGTTAACATAATAAGTCCCTCAGAGTTGATAGCCTTGGGGGACTTTTATAAAGAGAATTTAAAGACAGCAAATAAAAAATAAAATGGCAAAAACAGCAGAAAAAGAAAAAGTAGTATATGGTACTTTTCTGCAAGACAGAGTGGTTTCAATTAAACCAGTAGAGTCTTCAGGAAAATGGAGTAACTTATTAGTAAAAGGACAAGATAAACAAAGAGATCCTTTTTTATATAATAAAGTAAAACGTAGTTACCAAGTACCTTTAAATAGCCAAACAAGGGGTGGTGGAGTTAAAGTAATTCTTGACGATCAACATAGAGTAAAGATTGAAAAGTATAGAGAAAGTTATCCAAACGGGATGACACAAAAAGAGTTCTTTGAAACAGAATTAGGGGCAGATTTAAATACTACCCTAAAAACAGATGACAACTTTTGGAGGTCAGATAGAAGAGGTAGAGTTATTCTTACAAAAGAAGGAGCTACTCTTAATCTAAATAGATCTTTAGATATGTTAAAGTATTTAATTTTACTTTCTAATAAGATGTTAATATCACCGTCTTATGATGAAAGAATTTTAAAAGCAACATATGAATTTATGGTTGTAGATGAAGATAAAGTAACTGTTAAGAAACTTGCAGAAGCTACTGTTAAAGCAGATGCCTTTGTTAAGTTTGCTGAAATCACAAACAGCAAAGCTTCTATTACAGGATTTATTAAATCATTAGGCCGTACAATTCCAGCAACTGCATCAACAGATTGGCTAAAAAGTGAAGTATTAAATGTGGTTGAAAAAGACCCTAAATATTTCTTAGAAGTAGTTAACCATCCGCAGTATAAAGATCGTATCTTTGTACAAGAAGCGACTGAAGCAGGAGCTATAATTAGAAAAGGAAACAAGCGATATACTCTAGATAACGGATCAGAGTTAGGAGATTTGACAGATACAATAATGTTCTTAAATAATCCTGATAATCAAGAAGTTAAGATGAGAGTAAAAGCTAAAGTAGATTTAAAAAAACGTAAATAATGACTGCAAATCAAATGGCCGATATGTTAGAGGAGAAGTTAGACAGAGCTGATAGCTTTGGTTCTCCTGGATACGAAGATTTCGATCTTACATCCGTACTAACAGAAGCACAAGATTTGTATGTTAAAAAGTTTTTTGATGAAATGAATAATCGAAAGCAGAAAGGCTTCGAGGAAACAGAAATAAGAAATCAAGGATTGTCAGCATTAGTTAAGGATGGTGACAATCTTTCGGTTTCAGCTGATCAAGTAGGTGTAATTGTAAACAATAATGTAACAGGAACATTTTACGATTTACCCGATGATCATATGTATACTATTTACGAAGAGTGTACAATTGACAAAAAAGAATGTGATACTGGAGCATTTATAATTGGATGGGTCAACGTAGTTGCCCACAATGAAATGCAAAGGTATAACTGGAGTAAGTACAAAAAACCTTTTTACAGGGTCGACGGAAACTGTAGGGTTTGGCGTTCAGAGTTTAGCAGAAAAAACTCAGGAAGATTAGATGAGACTGCAAAAACAGATAAGCGCCACGAGTTATTTACTGATGGAACATTTAATGTAACTAATTATCATATTAGATATGTTAAGAATCCATTAGAAATAAAAGTAGATAGAGCTACTCCAGCAGATCAAAAAAACTGTGAGCTTGATACTAGTACTCATGTAGTGATAGTAGGCATAGCAACAGATTTAATGATGCAACGTGTAAAAGAACAGAAAGTTCAAACAATTGAGAACTTTCGAGACTTAGAATAAATAAATAAAGTATAAATTTTTAAACAATTAAAAAATGTTAAGAACCGCAGACAATGTGTTCAGTGTCGTATTAGACGACAACACAAAAACGGCTTTACCAGCAGCGTTGGCCGTAGTAACAGACCAAAACCTTCCAGCAGGATCTATATGTGCAGTTGATGCAGGAATGCGTCATTTAGCTACCGCAGGAGCATTATCAACAGCAGGTCGTTATAGACTAGTACAAGGTAGAGGTGCAGGAAAATCATTAATGATGTCTCCTATGATTTCAGTAGAAGGCAGTACTATCTCTGCTAGTAAGCACAGATTAGCTGTACAACAATTAAGCGTTGTAGGGTATAACGGAACAACAGGAGCTCTTCCTGTAGCAGCTGAAACTGATTTTTACATTAAAATTCGTAAGAATGATAATGACGCAGCTAACCGCTCACAACCAATGAGTCTTTTTGCAGGACCAGTTAGAACAGATGCTACACCTACTCAAGCAGAATTAGCTTTTGCTCTTAGATTAAATGGTATTGCTAATTTTAAAGATGAGCCTGCTAATCACTACTTAACTTTTGATGTTCTTAGTAGTGCAACAGGAACTGCTACACCAGCAGGAGTTGGTACTATTACAGCAGTTAAAGGATCTAAAGTTCTTACTGTATCAGGTACAACAGTAGCAACTACTTTTCCAGCAGGAACAGCAGTTAGACTTGGAACTACTACAGCTTCTCCTATTTTTTTAGTAACAGCTTCAGATAATGCTGCTAAAACAATAACACTTGATGCTCCTGTAAATGCTTCAGGAACTTTTGCTGCAGCTGCAGCGCAGTCAATTACTGCTGTTAACTTAGCAGCTTCTAATTGTGGTGTTTCTTTAACAGGTGTTCAAGCTGACTTTAATGTAAACACTTTCCGTGATTATTATGTAAACAGATTTACTGTTACTTTCTCTGATGTATCTACTTTAGTTAGTACAACAGGAGCTCGAACAGGGTCTGGTGTATGGCAACAAGTTGCTATGGACGAGTACATGAGTTATGGTTTTGAAGGTGAAAACAGCATGTTAGGTGTTCCACCACGTATGAGAGATCAAGAAGTTATAGAAGGCGGAAAATACGGATGTATTGAAGTCTCTTGGACAGAATCAATTCAAGGATTGGTTTCTCTACAAGGAGGTAAAGGTTCTGTATTATTTTATGTTAATCTAGCGGCAAATGGTTCGTTAGGAGCAACTTCTACAGGATCAAAATTAGTTGCTGTTTTAGGGAAAGCAGCAGCTGACGTACAACAATAGTAAATTCTCCACCCACAGTAGTCCCGTCATAAATTTTGCTGTCTATGGCGGGCTACTATATTTTATTACTGATTAAAAAATTGATATGGCTCTCAAACCTAAAATCTCGGCATCATTAAACAATAAATGCAATAAAATTACAATTACAGAAGAAACAGGTCCGTATGTAATTGCAAATAATGACGGAGGTTGGGGAACTGTTAATATTGATACATCTGCTATTATACATGCAGATGTTCAATTTTTTAATACAGATCAAACTCCTGATCCACAAGCATCAGGAACAGGTACTATCACAGGTACTGTTTTTACCGATGTTACACATACATCAGGAACATTTGCTGTAGGCCAAACTCTTACGGGCGTAGGCGTAGCAGCAGATACAAAAATTACAGCATTACTTACAGGAACAGGCGCTAATGATGGAGGTACTTACGAAGTAAGTATTCCACAATCAGTTGCTTCAACTGTTATTAACGGTAATCTTATGGTAAATAATTATAGCCTAAAAGATTCCTCAACAGATGTATACTCTACAGTAGCAGGAGCCCCAACACCTGGAGCATTCGTAGCAATTTCTGAAGCTTCATGGTCAGGTCCTGACGGTATATATCAAATGGTTTACAGAATACAAGATGCCACTAATACATATGAAAACGACAAACAACACGTTTTATTTTTGTGTAATCTTTGTAATTGTAAAGACAGTCTAATAATTAGACTGATAGATGCATGTGATACAGAAACTGTAGAAACATTAAAAACACAAGTAGATCAGATGGAAATCTATATTTATGGAATTCAGTCTGCATTTAGTTGTAAAGACTTTGATACTGCAGAAGCTATTCTTACTGCAGCAACAACATATTGTAATACTTTAAGCGGATGCGCAAGCAACTGTTAACTTTAAAAACTATAAAAAATGAGTTGTAAAAATTGTAGTGATGTAACACTATTAAGCGGAAATGACGGAAACGGAATTCAAACTGTTATAGATAATGGAGATGGTACATTTACTTTCTTTTTTACAGACGGTAGTACATTTACAACTCCAAATTTTAATGGTACACCAGGAGCACCAGGTGCGCCAGGAGCAGCTGCAACTATTACAGTAGGTACAGTAACAATAGGACCTCCAGGAACAGCGCCTTCTGTAACAAATTCAGGAACATCAGAAGCAGCAGTTTTTGATTTTGTATTTCCTATTGGAATAGGTTACGGAAAAACATTATGGGTCGATGATCAATTTGGAGACGATGCAACAGCATTAAGAGATAGAATTGATTTACCTTATAAAACTATTGGAGCAGCTGTTACAGCAGCATCAGCAGATGACACTGTTCATATTAGAACAAATAGCTACACAGAAGACATTACTTTAAAAAATCTAGTTAATATTTATTGCGATGAAGGAGTTGTTATAAATGGTAAAATAACTGACGGAGGATCCCCAGTAGTTTCTAATGTAACAGGTAACGGAATTTTACAAGATACTGCTAGTACTAATCAATGTATAGAAATAACAGGAAACGGTTCCGATGTGAGCATAAATTTTCGTAGAATTACTAATACAGGATCTGCTATTATGCAAAGAGCTAATACAGGAGCTTCTAGTAAATTAATAGTAGAAACAGATATTCTTTCAGGAAACATTGTTAATTATTTTGTAACTGTAGGAGGAAATGTAGATTGTACTATTAAAATAAACCAATACGCAGAAACTGCTGCTAGTACTGGAGTAAGTTCTTTCTTTGGGGTAGATGCAAGAATAAGTGCAGGAGCTCCTGATGGATTTTCTGGAACATTAAATTTTTCATGTCCTAGAATGGTTATAGCTAACGGAACTAATATAGATGCAGGAGTTGCTTTATTTATAGAACATACTACTACAGATACAGCTAAAGTTTATTTTAATGTAGATCAAATAATTAATAATTATGATCAACCTACTTATGAATCTGTATCTGGTCATCAAAATAATGCTTTAGGAACATTAAATTTAAACGGTAACGGAGAGTATTTAATTAATGTAAAAGATTGTTACTCTAAAAGTAGAATAGGTTTAATGGTTGGGGCAGGAGACGCTATATCAGGAGCAAGTGCTACTACAGGAACGACTATTTTTGAAGGAATGATTTTTTCCCAAAGATCTGCTGCTGTTAGACAAGTTGCTTTTAAAGATGCAGCTAATACTTCAAAACTTGTTGTTAAAAATTCATCATTAATGAGAGGATTAGATTTACAAGCAACACCTGTTTTGCCCGATAGAAATACTGTTGTAATTTTAGGAGATTCTGGATATGGTACAGCTCAATTAGGAGGAACAGTTTTAAACGTTTTTGATTATATAAATTCTGAATTCATAAATACTCAAATTATTAAAAATGCAGCAGATGCTGCTTTTGATAGTAGAAATGCAGACCCTGAATTAAATAATAGTGCTGTTTGTACTCAAGGTCCTAATTCTAAAATATATTTTAGAGGATGTGATATTGTAAACGGAATAGAAAGCCAAACTCCTTTATCATCTACTGCAGTAGCAGGATATGATGGGGTTGATAGTTTTGCTGATTTAAATGCTAATGTATTTTTTAAAGATACTAGGTCTAATAGGGCATTAAAAACTACACCAGGAAATGTAGTAGAAACAAATGTTTCTGCAGATGGATTTCTTCCAGACTCTAATTGTAGAACATTTAATTATATACACAAAATATAATGGCAACAATAACATCAGGATATTCACAAGACCCAGGCGCGGGTGCAGGATATGATCTTCCTTGGGAACCTCATGTTTTTAAAATAACTGATACTACTTTATTAGCAACATTAGTCGCAGGCC
>WLWH01002038.1_pt1 | contig 11961 bp, 33 predicted proteins | sample 6712741 | NCBI WGS metagenome assembly WLWH01 (sample SAMN12718694, study PRJNA515312) | sponge metagenome | isolation source: marine sponge | host: Mycale hentscheli | place: New Zealand: South Island, Marlborough, Capsize Point | collected 2003-05-01 | reverse complement strand
AAAATTTTGCAGAATTTTTTTCACTTCTGTTTTATACCAGTTTTTGTTTTTTTAAGGGTACCCCCTCTATTCTATTGCCATTTTCTATTTAGCGCAAGTGTAAGTCTAAATCTTACTATATAGGTATGTCTGTACAGTTTGTCTGTCAAAGGGGTGTAGGGGGTCTGTTTGTTTTTGTATTTCTGATTTGTGCAGGGACCCCTAATTAGGGAGGGTGGGCCCGTAGTTCACGAGCACTATATATGGTATCGAAGATGTCGCATCGACACAAGATGTAGTTATGCGTTTTCGGAATGTAGTAAATATATCACAGTGACCATTATGGGTTTTTATGGGAATTATTTCTTTACCTTTGTAAGGGTAAGTGATAAGGTCTAGTTAATGTTAAACAACAAAGAAAGTAGAAATAATATGCCAAAAGAAAAAAAACCAAAAGCCTACATTTTAGAATTGGCTTTTAAAACTCCAGAAGCTTTACAAAGTTTCGTGGACAGAAGATTCAATGAGGGCATTCACGAAAGTGATAATGAGCCTATGGAAATTGAAGCACTTCTAAAAGACAATCATATGGATATGAGTTGTTATACAAAAAAAACTTTTATCTTAAAACCGAAAGATGAGTTCAAGTATTCTGGAACTTTATTTGTATTGGATCAAGACAATGCATAATCTTATCGTAGAAAAAAAGAATGTTTACGGGGTGGAGCGAGTCTACCCCGTTTGCAAAAAGGCAAAGTTATTTGCTAGAATTTCTGGCAATAAAACTTTACTTGATGAAGATAGAAAGTTGATAGCTGAATTGGGTTATACTTTCTCAACCAAAGCGGAGGAAATAAAATGAAGATCAATCATAAAATAGTTGCAGAACATCTTGGAGTCAAGTTGAGAGGCAACGAAACTTTTACAGAACTTCTAGAAATAGAAAAGCAAGTAAAAGAACACAAAGAACGACAAGAGCGGATCGCTGAAGAGAAGGCAAACATTCAGCGAGTCGATGCCCAAACGAGAGGAGTAAAAAAATGGTAGAGACAATTAGAGAGTTCTTATTAAGAGGCGAAAAAGAAGAGCGTTTTTTAATAAGTGATGTCGCTAATCACGGCTGTAGTGGTGGCACAATATCCGAGTTAATCTATTATGATGACACGGTTAAGTTCCACGATAAACACGAAGATGAAATATGGGACGAGGTGGATACCCAAGCTTTTGATTTTGGTTATTCAAGTCTTGAAGTCATTGACCTGTTAAAAGGTGGAAAAGAAGTTAAATCAATAACAGGTTTAAAAAATCTTTTGTCTTGGTGGGCGTGTGAGGTTATCGCTCAACGAATAATGGACGAGAGAGAGTTAGACAAAGCAAGTTAACAACCAACCCCGCTCCGAGATAATCGGAGCGGGGATAACTAGAGGAGAAGAGATGAGTAAATTAAAAGAGCCTATTTATTTTGAGAGCGGTTTTGAAAATTTCAAAATAGATACAAATGAAAGCGACCGGGTTGAAGACTTGGTCGGTAGTATTAACGAAGTATTAAAAAAACAAAATATGTTGCTTTGTTATTGTACTGATGAAGACAAAAATAAAACTTTGTTTTCAGCGTGGGAGATAAGACCTTACCCAGAAGACTAACCACCAACCCCGAGCCACGAAAGTGGCTCGGGGTTTTTTCTTTTTTTTATTTTTTTTAGGGAGGGTGGGCCCGTAGGTCACAAGCACAACCTGTACGCGAATCGCGGGCCTTATTTTTTTTATAGGGTGGGTGGGCCCGAAGGTCACGAGCACAACTTCAGGTTGCGTGCGTCAATATGCGTGGGAATATGTGGGAATAATGCTTGACCTACTATATGTAGTATATGCAAAAATTACATACAATCAGCGGGGGAAGGATCGCGCGCCGTTGAGCGCGGACAGGGGCGCGCGGTTAGTTGTTTTTAATTCCGATTAATTTATTTTGAATTAGCTGCCAATCATCCGCGGCCAGCGGTTTAACTTCTCTATGATCTAATAGTAGACCTTCAATAGATTTACTTTCATAAAGTTTTATTGATGAGGGAAGGCGGGGCGGGGCGTGATGTATTAACAGAAAATTCCGTTTTGATTTTTGGGTATGGAATAGTATTTGATGAGGGGAAAATCTAACTTTATTTGTAGTAGTATATTTAAGTTCAATCATAAAAAAACCGCATAAATCATTATAACAAAGTATATCGGGGACGCCCAAATTTATATAAGTTTCGAGGCGGGTGTGTTGAATTAAAGGGGTATTTTTTTTAAGATTTTGATATAGTTTTTTTTCGGGTTTCACCGTACACTTGCATATACGGTGACCCCGTTGAAGTCAATATTTAAGCGACTTCATCCTTTAATAATAAAGGCTCATTTACATATTTAAAGGCATTATCAATATTAATTAAAACATTGAATTCAACCCTTTTATCAGTTTCAAGCATTTTCAAGGCCGTTGTATATTTTAGAGCCTCTTCTAATGATTGAGCGGTTTTTTGAATACTCAACATATCCGATATATTTGAGCCTTCAAATTTAGTACGTTTTATAATTATATATTCCATATTAATTATATCCTTTATTTTCTAGTTGTAGCGCTTTTGTTTTATTCCAAACAATTCCAACACCATTTAATACTTTTTCAAGTATAATGTTTAATTGCTCGGGAACGCCACACTCAAACACGGAATTAATCGCGCTTTGTTTATAAAGTTTTAATTCCTTAACTTTTGCGCCCTCGGGTGTTTTTTCGGCCTCAATTTCGGCCAAATATTGGGCCCAATCTCGCAATTGATCTCGGCAATCATCGGGCATTATGCCCTTATTGTATCCCCCGCTATAATAACTATCTCGATCAGTTTTATCGAATTTATAACTTAATTTATCTTTAAGTTGAGGGTCTTTTATTTTACCAAAAAAGGTTTGGGCTTTCCGTTGTTTAATTTGTAAGTTCTCGATAGCCTCCTCGAGTTCTTTTATTACAACGTCCGCTTTTATTTTTTTAGCAAGTTTTAATTCAGCGCTTTCAGTTAAATCGGCCACAATAGATTTAACGCTTAATTGCGCTTGTTCTATTAATGGGTCAATCTCATTATTGATACGCTTTTTTAAATGTTCCAACTGATATTTAGTCGGATATGTTGATTTACTCATTTATACCTCGATTGTTATATTTATTTATTTTTAGTATTGACATTTATTAATATGGGAATATATAAGAATATATGACTTTGTCAAATAAAAAAATAATTAAATGCCCGCAACCTTCATATAGTTGTAATGCCTCAAATTATGCTTTTAAGGGTAGACCCAAAAAAGACAATTCAAAAAAAGGGGATATATTTCAAAATTGTAGAAGTTGTGGGGAATATATAAGGGGGGATTTTAGAAGCAATCTTGACGGTCGATACTGTCAAGATTGCTTATAATTATGAAATTATACAAATCAAAAAAATTATTAAATATAGATAACAACCCTAAAACCGTTAAGGGTCAATCTAAAAAAGTGATGACCGCAATATTATATTTTGCGCCCGCTAAAATAAGCGGGTTTCAAGTTTGCCCGTTTGCGGATGAGTGCGCGAAAACTTGCTTAAATACGGCGGGTCGGGGACAAATGAATTCAGTACAATTAGGACGTATTAATAAAACGCGATGGTATTTTTTAGAGCGTAAAACTTTTATGATACAATTACATAAAGAAATTAAACGCCATATTAATAGATGTAAAATTAAAGGGTTTAAACCCGCGTTTAGAATTAACGGGATGAGTGACTTGAAAATAGAAAATATGGGCTTGATTGAAACATACCCGACCGCTCAATGGTACGATTACACAAAAAACCCTATAAGAATGAAAAAATTTATAGCGGGTAAGTTTCCGCCCAATTATCATTTAACGTTTAGTTTGGGGTCAAGCAATAAATCGGACGCTAAAGAAATTTTGAAACTAGGGGGCAACGTTGCCGTCGTATTTAGAAATAAAAAACTACCTAAAAAATTTATGGGTCATAAAGTTTTTAACGCGGATAAAACCGACTTAAGATTTAAAGATCCAAAAAATATAATCGCGGGCTTATATGCTAAAGGCAAGGCGCGATTTGATGATACGGGATTTGTGCAAGATGTTTAAGTATTGCATAAATAGAGGTCGATTTGTGAGCGTGTACGCCTCTATAAAGAGTGACGCCAAAGCGGGCGCGAGCGATCGCAAGCGCCCATTTAAATTAACAAGCGAGCGAGCAGAAGGGATAATATGAATTTATTAAAACACGTTAAACCAAATAAAGATTGTACACAAGGGTGTGATAATATTACTGATAATAATTATGTTTGCTTTGAGTGTGAAGAAATACAAGTTAGAGAAAAATATCCCAATGCAATTTATAATAGTGATTGTCAATGGGAGTTAAAAAAACAAGCGAGCAAGCAGAAGGGATAATATGAAAAATAACGAAACATTAAAAAATAGACTTGCTGAATTAAGCAAGCAAAATACATTACTGGCAGATCATTTAGCCAGTATGTGTTGTCAAGCAGATGAAGACACGCCAAGCGAGTATAGAACTGAACATTTTAGATCGACTATGGATGACGCTTATGAGTATTTAGAAAAAATAAATTATTTTAAGAGGGGCAAATGAAAGATTTAAAATTACAAGAGGGATCAATTAAAACACCAATAGATATTAAACACTATGGTTGTTATTCAAGTGATTACGATTTTGGAGAATATTATAAACCATATAGAGATTGGGTAGAAAAAACACACAGTATTAAATGGGAAGATTATACGCCAGGAATGTTTAATCACGATACAGAAATGTTGCAGAATTTTTGTGATCAAAATAATTATTCTATTGATTGTCACTATGATGAAGATACTGACAATATTTATTTAATTAAAATTGAGGTAACAAAATGAAAAAATATAAAGTAAGAGCAGAAGAAACTATATACGCTATTTATGAAACAGAAATAGAGGCAAAAAATGAGAAACAAGCTAGGAAGATTGCATTAGACACGTGCGCCTCTGATTATTTGAGCAGTGATTGGTCAAATTCAGCGGGAGATTTTACAATAGAAGATATAGAGGAGATAGAATAATGAGTGATGATAGATATATAACTAGAGATATGTTGACAGAAGAAAGTTATGAAGGCAATAATTTTGCAGAAGGCAATGCAGTTAAATATGATTTACAAAATGGTGAAATAAATATTATTTGTTTTTGTAGTGATGAGAGTGTAGCTAAAGGAATTGCAGAAGGCTTAAACTTGTTAGATAATTTAGAGGCAGACGGAATAGATTTAAAACCAACAAGCGAGCAGAAGGGATAAGCAATGACACAACGAGATGAAGGACACAATTATAGAGATAGTAAGAATAAGGCAGAGGCATATAATAGAAAAAAAATAACTATTATATGGGGATCGGATAGAGATCAAGACAACAAGCAAACTTATAGATTTGAAACTGAAGAACAACTTAAATATTTTATGATGGGTGTTGATGAGGCAGAGGGTTGGTTAGAATATCAAATTGAAGATGAAGACGGCAACATAGATAGATAGAATCATAAATAACTGGACATATACGTTATATTACGATAAGAGCACAAGCTATGGGTCTACCAAAAAATCTAACAGAACGACAACAAAAGTTTGCAGAATTGCTAGTATACAACGAAGGGCGCAAGAGCCCGAGCGAGTGTGCTTATGAGGCAGGGTACAAGACTAGACCTAGACAGACAGCAAGCGAGCTGCGAAATCCTAAAATTGCACCATTAGTTGTACAATACATTGGTGAGTTGCGAGCAGAGATACAAGAAAAATATGGAATCAATTTTGAAAAACACATTGGGGAACTAGCAAAGCTACGAGAAGATGCACGAGCAAAAGGTGCTTGGTCTGCAGCAATCAATGCAGAAATAGCTAGAGGTAAAGCGGGTGGTTTGTATGTAGATCAAAAGTTAGTGTTGTCTGGTAATCTAGATAATATGTCAGAAAAAGAATTAGAATCTAAAATGAAACAAATTTTAGATGATCACAAAACTTTAATTAATATTACTCCAGAAGAAGAGATAAAAGAATCAATAATAGAATCAGACCCTGATAATGATTCAGAGTAGCAATAATTCTACTATATAATTTTCTTGGAAACTTTTTTAACAAAGCCCACTTGTTTATAACTGGCTTGTATTCCATTTGAGTCTGGCCCTTTCCTTGGTGGAAGTTGATCCCATTTTACATTGGGCATATTCTTTGTCAATGTAGGGTTTCTATCTGCTTTGTTTCTTAATGATTGCTTGTAGCTATCATTCAAATCAGATTGTTCTTGTTCCATTTTATTTTTCATTTATTTTTTCCATACGTACTATACACCCTTTTGGAAAAACATTCCTATCAGAAAATAACTCATCATTAACTTCATAACTTGCAAAGGTTCTAATATTTTTTTTATCTTTGTTAAGTAAGTATGCGTGAGTTATCATTTCAGACGGCATAAAACCAGAAGCTGTGTGTAAATCAGCGTGCCCGCTGTCACCTGTAATGTCCAGCCACGTAATTTTATAGAAGTAATATCTTTTCTTCTTGATGATAACAGATTTGTATTTAGATTTTTTCAGACTTTTCGGCATATCTATTTATACTATAAGGGGAATTTTAGGGTAAAAAAGTTTTTAAAAATAAAAAAAATGCCTCGCGCGCAGAGTACATAAAAAATAACCTGCTAATACCAACACTTATTTGACTATCTATTCCAATATTGCATACACTAACAGCACTTTTACTACTGTGCCAGAGCAAAATCGTCTACTATTCAAGTATACTGTCAAGTGTGCCATACTGTGCCACTCAAAATCGACCCTTTGGCACAGCTATTAGTCAACAATACCAACGATAAAACGTCAAATTTAACAAGTGTGCCACTGTGCCAAGCACTTTTTTTTTCTACAAAAAAAAAAAATTACCCTAGAATTCCACTTATGTGTGGCACAGTTTAGAATGATTCTAAAATTTATATGGTTTAGTACCAATTTTCACTATTTTTTTAACACCAGACCCCTGCAACTCTAGAGTTGCATAAGGTTTCCACGCTTTGCGCATCAAGTTCAGCTCTAAAATAAGATTAGACCACTGCTTTGGTGATATGTTTTTACTTTGTATTACTACTTTTTTCATAATTTACGGGGCTTCCACTCTCGCTTCCACCCCATTCCCCAGGGAAATCATTTACGGTATGTAGTAGATTGTAAGTAAAGGTTTCTTGGATCCTTCTTCAACACTATACGCCACGCAGAAGAACTATTTTGTTTACCTATCAATTTACTTTCCTGTAATTCTATTTTACCAATCTCATTAAGACTGCCTTGATCATTTTCCATATAAATAAAACAATCTGATATAGCAGTACCTTTGTTGCCATTGGTAAACTTACCTAGTATCTGTTGTAAATCTCTTAATCTTAAACTCATTAATTCAACCTGTCTTCCTCTCTAATTTTTGGATACATTTCTTGGTGTCTCCTTGCCACATTCTTGACAAGTTTATACCACTTTTCCTTCCACATCTTTTTCATATCGCCTTCAGTTTTATTGTATGCATTTGCAATACTATCCAACTGCTTGATGTCTTTGTCTATAGTACTCATCAACCCTCCTTAAAAAGTCGTGTTTATATTTTTGGAACTCTTTACCTTCAATAACGAATTCCTGGTAGTAATTATCTTTACTACACATCATCACCACACCTTTGGTAATTTCTGTTTTGTGAATAAAATTGTGGGCCATAGCATAGGCCGCCAATTGAAGACAGTAATCCCCGATCCACTCTCGGCGCTTCGGTTTGTTCGTTTGTTTAAAATCTATTATAGCGTCACTACCCTTGTGTACCCCAACGAGATCAGTTTGTCCCGCATACAACCCAGGATAATACAAAGTACATTCCGTGCCGTAGTATGTCGGAACATTGCATAGACCCTGCTCTATGACCCTTACAGCCATATTATGGGCCTGTTTTCCAACGTTTGTCTCATCTAAATAACCCTTATCTAATATATACATCTCAAGAATCTTGTGCATCGCCGTTCCACGTGCCGCAGACTCATCCACGATCCGCGTCGCGTTAGCCTCCCCCATCTTCTCACGCCACCTTTTCAATCCTTCCTTCTTTTCTTCCGGTTCAGTCGCTGACAATATAGTCGTAACACTTGGTAACTTTTCTTTATCATTAATATTATAATGACGTTTACCTTCAATCGCTTCTCGAACCGTCTTTGGATATATAAATTTATTATTTCTTATCATCAATGTTTTAATCCAAACCGACCTTCTTTTAAGTCTTTTAAAAATTTATCTAAAGCGTGCCATATAACAATACCATCTTCAATAGTATGATTGTTTTCTTTTAAACATTTTTTTATACAGTTATCTAATTTACGATCACCGGTTCTTAAATAACTCCAATCTCTATGTCCATATTTTTCTATACAATATTCGTCTATTACATCATTTACATTTTTCATTTAATTAAACTCTCCTTATAATCTCTTATGTCAACAATATTATTTTGTTTTAAAGTATGATAGTGTTCTAAAATTTTGTTGATCTTTGATAACTTGGTATGTGCATAAGGCCATATCAAAAGACAGACATAGTACGCATCCCTAAACGTACATCGCCACCTCCATTGTTTAAGATAAGGTGAGCCGTCCACACGTTTACCATTAACTTTTTTAGAAGTTAAAGTGCCAACTCCTAATGTTTGGTGTAGCCAAATTAATACAGATTTATCAGTCATTGCAACCTCCATAGAGATACGCCAACAATTATATCGATTAACTTTGTTACCTTTTTTCTTACGTTCAAAATATTTTTTATAAGTGACAGTGCCTTCACCATCAAAGAGCCCTGCAATATATGCCGCCTCTTCTGGATTCATTGTAGTCTAGCCTTATCTACTTCGACTAATAAATCTTGTAATGTTTTAACAGTTGCATCCTTGTTAACAATTTCATCATTAACTAATTGTTCATACAACTCTGCCACTACCTCACCTTGTGAGTTGCAGGTAGGGCATTGATGTACTTCTGTATATGAACCATTACTCTCCCTTAAATAACCATTGCCTTTGCAATGATCACATATCACCTTAATCTTTTGCTTTACCATTTTTTTTACCATTAGAACCTTTTTTATCTTTAAAAAATCTAATCAATCGTCCTATCATTTGAGAACGAGTCCTGTCAGTGTTATCTGCAAGAACGCCTAATTCTCTCCAATGTTCAATTGGAACAGATAGCGATTTATACTTGTTTGGATCTGCCATTGTTTTCCTTTGTTGGATTGTTTCTTCTCATTAATATATGGGAAATTACAATATAAAAATATAATTTGCAAGTAATATTTTTTTGTTATAAAAAGAAAGTCTCTTCTCACACCTTTTGTTTGTTCGTCCCTTTCTTGGGACGGGCAGACAGATTAGAATGATTCTTAAGTAACTACTTTACCTTCGTCTTTTTGAGGAATACAGGTAAATTTAGGATACAACTGGTTGTTGTTTATTTCTTCTTTAGTAAAATTACCCTCTGCATATATAATTTCATACGACTCGGTTAGACCTGCACGTATGCAATCGTGATGATCTGGAAATACTTTTGGATAATCTTTGTTGGTGTAGCACTCTCCGCTCATTGCAGAGCAAATAAACACTGTTAATAAAAACTTCATCTACCGCCCTTGGCCCTTATAGCGTGTCAATTTTTTTTGTAATTTCTTTTTCTTGTTTAATGATTTTGTGTGAATCCCTCTACGCTTCTTGGGTTTATCTCTGGGTACAAAGTGTGTAAATTTTTGTTTAGCCATTACTCTTCATCCAACCATTCTTTGACAAAAGGTTTTGCATTTTTAGGAGATGTTATAACTGGTAGATAAGTTATCTTACCATTGACGTGTTGTTCTAGATCTGTACCACAGCTCATACATCTAAAAAATATTACATCGATATTTACCAACATAGTAAACTGATCACACGTTGGACACTTACCATTAACAACTTCTGTTTTGATTGTAATTTTATCTTTTGCCATTACTCAAGTATTAACTTTTTTATCGACAAAGATCCATCGATATTTGTTTCAAGTTCTGCTTTAGATTTTATACATTGATATTTTATGTGCGATTTAGATTCACGCTTCGCGACCCTCTTACCTTTTAAACAATCAGACATTGTAGCCTGTATACGGGCCTCCTTGATCTCTCCGTTGATAATCATCAATAAAGCTACCACTAATTCTGTCATATTGTTTTACCTTTGTTGGGTCCTTCTTTTAGTACATATTTTTGTGTACCATTCTTACCTGTTTCTACTTCTTTTTTTAAATCTTTATGTAAGCGCTGTCTTGTAATAGTTCTTTTCATCTCCGCGATGTAATCAAATATTTTTCTAGTAACTCTTTCCATTTTCTCTAACTTTATCTTTTAATGATTCAATATCTTTTAATGCTTTATCTAATTGTTCACTTAAAAATTCTATGTTGACTTTGTTAGTCATATTCATCTCTTGAGTCTTTTCCATTTTCTCAACAGACTTATACAAATCTTCCAATAAAAAATGTTGCTCCTGGTCCACGGGGACCTGTTCAGATTTTTTAAGTAAATCATTTTCAAACAACTCACGTGATGTCTCCAGAGATACTAACCTCGAAGTTAGCTCTGTGTATGCAAACACACCCATTGCAACTAAAATTATTAGAGAGGCTACGGTCTTCATTGGCATCTGTACAGCTGCAGATTCAGATATGTTAAGTGGTTTATTGCTCATCTTTTGGTCCTATAAACTTGTCACCCATAAGTTTGACATCAGGATTTTCTTTTTTATAATCATCTTTTAGATCATCCCAAAGACTGCCATCGGGTTTCTTGTTTTCAGGAATCACTATACCAGAGCATTTTGCAACCAGCAAATGGAAGTTTGGATTGTACTTTAAAGTAGGGTTTTTATTGACTTTTCCACACATTTTCATCAGCTCTAGCTGCTGTTTAAGTTCCATATTTTCTTGCTGTACTTTTTTAAAATCATCAGTGCAGGCTGAACCTAGGTAGTGTCTCCAAGTTAACCTTAACGACCTATCATCAGAAGGACTAGTATAATTATTATCGGGATTAAAATGCCTATAACTGTTTTCTGAATCTCTTTGTTCGACTGATAAGCTAATATCACCAGTACTACAAGTATTAGTACCATTATTAAGATAGTCATTTCGAGAGTGTGCAGGTTTTATAAAACATAACAACACAAATAAAACAATTAACACACCTGTAAAATAATAGTTCATCCTGGCGATCTCCATACATTACCTGTTTAAATCCTTAATATCATAGTCGTGTTCTCTGACTTGATCAGCTAGTTGTCTGTATAAATTTTCTGCCATCTGCCACGTTGCTTCAGCAGATGACAGTCTTGTGTTAATATCTGTGATATTTTTTTCGGCTACTTCTAAATCTCTTTGTAGATTTGTAATAGTTAGTTGATTAGAATTAATAGTGTCTGTAAGATTAACAATATAACGTACCCCTGTGAACGTCCCGACTAATACGGAAGCTACCACAGGTACCATTACTATATTTTTCTTTAACAGATCTACTAAATTCATAAGGCATAAGGTCCTTTATTAAAAAAGAATTGCTCCAATTACGAAAGCTGCTGCTGCAGCAAGAACACAAACTTTGTGGTTGTGCCATACGTTCATAGCTTTGTCTTTAATTTCATTTATCATCGTCTTCCTCCAAGTTTTTAAGATCATAGTCGTACATACCCTTCTCGTGTTCGTCCGTGATCCATTTCGCAGAATTTTCTACGGAGTATATTTTATCTGTTACTAATCTATTAATCAAGGTTTTGTTTGGGTCCACTCCCATAGAAGGATCATATATTTTAAGTCTATTATTGGGCTGTATTG
>WLWH01002036.1_pt1 | contig 11980 bp, 7 predicted proteins | sample 6712741 | NCBI WGS metagenome assembly WLWH01 (sample SAMN12718694, study PRJNA515312) | sponge metagenome | isolation source: marine sponge | host: Mycale hentscheli | place: New Zealand: South Island, Marlborough, Capsize Point | collected 2003-05-01 | reverse complement strand
ATAGAGATGATTGATGCTAAGAGATTAGAGTGGGATGCAAAAATGTATGGTGGTAATTCTAAATCACTATCTGGTTATATGGACAATACTTTTTATTCAGAAACATACGATCCAGGAAAAGATATTAATTCTTACAAGACACGAAGAGTGTATGGAGCTATGGCTGGATATGATGAACCACAGAAGATTGTGACTGGTTTACAGTTACTACAAGCTGGTATTATTGACAGACAAACACTACAAGAAAACCTAGATGGTTTAGATAACCTTGTTAGAGTTAACGATAGAATTACAAAAGAAAAAGCAGACAGTGTATTGTTTGATACATTGTTAGCACAAGCCCAACAGGGCGATCCAAAGGCAACTATGGCTGTTGTGCAGATAAGAAAGAATCCAGATGATATGCAAAATATCTTAGATAAGTTCTTTACAGCAGAAGAGCCAGAGATACCTACGGCTGAACAAGAATTGCTTGGAGGAGGTGCCTTGCCACCACAAGGTCCTCCACCAGGCATAGCTCAACTACTTGGTGGACTAGGAGGATAATGTCTATTAATAAAAAATTTGAAGAGATAGTAGATTTCTGCTTAGTTGATGTAGATGAATTAGGTGATGACATAATCTTAGAAGAGGATATATTCAAACCTAAAGGTAAAATGTTTATAGATCAACTTCCACCTTTAGTATTTCCATTTGGTTATATGGTTATAAGTTCAGCATTTCAATTTTTTGAAGAAGAAGAAGAGGATGAAGATGGTCAGACCTAATAAAAAAATTACAAACAGAAATGCTAATGTTATGTATGCTCCACCTAACACGCAGGATAACACAAGGGGAATTATCCCTGGTTTGACTGCTGGAACTACATATGGTGAAGGTCAAGATATAAAAGAACAAGTTCAAGCTACTGGTGGATTGCCACAAGTAAATAACTTGCAACAACAACCTTTACAACCTAAATTAAATTTATCACAAGTAGATGCTTTCGGTCCAACGGAAAGACCTAACGAACCAGTAACAGCAGGATTACCTTTTGGTTCTGGGTACTCACCACAACAATCTATAGAAGAAGATCCTGATATGATGTTAAGGGTATTATACAATGTTTACCCTGATCCTATATTTTTGCAAATGATGAACAGGCAAGACATTGGATAATGTATTATGAGTTATACATATCCAGAAAACCCTTTTAAAGAAAAAGAAAGCCTAGAAACTCTTAAAGCAAGAGAGGCAAGATTTGATTCTTTACGAGAACAAGTAAACGAACAAACAGCAGAATTAGCAATTAAAAATGCTGCTAATGCTAATTATCTACCTGCTAATGTTCCTGTTACTGCTGCTGTTGCAGGTATAGATTTTGATGATATAGACCCAAGAACACTAGAACGATTTGCACAGAGTATTGTAAAAGAACAGGCAGGTCCCTGGAACGCATTTAAAAAAAGTGCTAAAGGAGTTGCAAGGGGAGCTTTTTTAGCTTTTGATGCAGGATTAGATTATGTAGATCAAATACTTGGTAGGTTTCCTGTAGCAATAGGACAAAGATATAAAGATAAAAAAAATAAAGGTATATCTAGTTCACAAGCATTATCAGAAACATTTAAAGAGTTTCCAGAAATAAGACAACAAGTAGGTGATACTGCATTTACTCTTGCACTTAGGGAAATTAAAGAAGGTAGACCAGTAAACATTGGTACAGGAATAATACCTAACAGTCAAAATATGGTAGATACTCCTGAATATCAAAAGTTAATTGGAATGGGTGTACAGCCAGAACAGGCATTAAGTCTTTCCGAAAAAATAGTTGGAGCACCAATAACAAATATTGCACAAGAAAAAGCAAAAACAGGTGTACAGTTCCGAGGAGAAACGGCAGCTAAATTTAAAAAAAATCAAGAAGATGCGTTTGTTACTCCAGGTAGATTACTAGCAGAACCTTTAGCAGCTGCTGGGATAGTAGAACCTGGTTCCAAAACTTATAGTTGGTTAACAGGTATAACTGATGCAGCAGTTACTTTATATGCTGATCCTGTATTTAGAGGAGCACAAGCAGCAGGACAAGTTTTAAGAGCTAGCAATATGGCGAAGTACAGAACAGTTGCAGACAGAACAGCAAGACTTGAAAATTTAAAAAAAGCTGGAGGTATTACAAATTCAATAAGGAGAACAGCTATTGCTAAATCTCCAAGAAGAACAGGAAACAATTCTATAGAAGAAGTATTAGAAACAGAACCATATAGAGCTTTAAAAAAAATGATTGCTTCCAGTGATAATATAGAAGATGCTGGTGGTAATCCAGATGTTCTTATGGATTTATTAAAAATCTATGATCAACCAGAATTAATTAATGACTTAATTAAATTGACAGATGAAGCATTAATAAATAATAAATTATTAGATGCACTTAGCACTGGATATTTAAATACAAGTCGTTCTATTAAACACGCTAGAGAACTACCTATATCTAATAGAAAACTAAAAAATTATATGAAGAAAAAAGTTATAGGTAATTTTGATGCACCTATAGGACAAGCAGATGAACTTTTAAAAGCTGGTGGTTATGCACCAATAATTAAAATGAAATTACCTTATGCAGCAACGCTTTCTGAAAAATTACACAAACCACAACTTGATTTAAAAAATGCAGGTGCTGCTATTCAAAACTTGCAGTTGATGATGAAACAAATGGGATTAGATACTGTAGAAAGAGGAAAGTTTATAAAAAAAGCATTAGAAATAGAATATGGTTTAGGTGCTGTTGATGATGTTGTAAAACAAATAGCAGGAGAGTTACCTGCTCCCAAAAAATTATTAGGCTTACCTGCTCCAAAGAAAGTATTGACACAAGCAGAAAGAGAAGCTGCATATGATGTTAACACTAGAAAAGAAATACAAAAATTATTAAAAGATTCTGATTTAACAAAAGAACAACTTAATAATATTTTGAGAGCTTTTTTTGGAGTAGCTAATTATGATGACTTGGGAAAACTTGTAGATGTTTTACCAGAACTTAGAAAAGTTGGATGGGTTATTAGACCTAAAGATATTGTATTAAGAGAAACACCTAAAGATATAGTTAAGATTGCACAAGAAGTTGATTTAACACAATCTTTACAAAAAAACAGAATAGATATGTATTTTAAACTATTAAGTGAAATGGGTGAATCTTGGAAAAAAAACTTAGTTAAAGATTTTGATGATAACTTGACTGATGATGTATTGGAACACATTGGTAATATATTTAAAAAAGAATTTGATGGTATGACAAGATATGGAATAGCAACTGATGGATCAAAACTTGATTATGGTCCAGCACTTAAAGCATTAGTTGAGGGTGGTGAAGTAAATATACCAGCATATAGATTACAAACAGAAATGATACAAAACTCTATTCCTTTATATTCGCCAAAAGATATTATTAAAGTTACTTCAAGAATACAAAAAAGATTATTAAAAAATAAATCTTTAGATGATTTTAGAAAAGCAACTGACTTTAAAGGTTTTCCTTTATTGCTAGATAAGTATATCTCCAAAGTATGGAAACCTTTAGTATTGATTAGACCAGCTTGGACAATTCGTGTTATAGGTGAAGAACAAATAAGAATGTGGGCAGCAGGATATGACACACCAATAAACCCACAAACTTGGATTGCCTATATGACAGGAAGAAATGCTAAAGCAGAAGCAAACTTGTTGCTAGAAAAATTCCCACAATTAAATAAAGAGTTTAGACAATTTGCTACAGGAAAAATGACTATAGATCAGGCAGATGAGTTTCTTAAAAAAGTAGAAAAATTAGAAGATGGATTAGAAAGTGTTAGTGGAACACAGTTGTTAAGAGAAACATTCTTTGATGCACTATCTGGAATACACAACGGAATACCAGGGCTAACAAAAAACAACCCAGGACTTGCTACTTTTTTTACAACAGTAAGAAAAGATGGACCTAAAGCTCTTTACTTAAAGTCTATGCAATGGAATATAAGTAAAATTCTTGGTGATGATTTAGCTATGAATGCAATTAAAGAAGGTCCTGAATCATACAAGAAAAGATTTTGGGCTGATAGATTAAAAGCTGATGGTACACCTAATAAAGAATCTGACTTAGTACAATTTATAAATAGATTTCCTGAAAGCGAATGGGCTAATGCTTTTAACAATAAAGAATTAGCAGATGACATAGTTGATTTAGCATATGCTAGAGCAGTACAACTTGCTGGTGGTCAAGTAGATTCATCTAATAGAGTCTTAACAAACATAACTTTACGAGCTAACACACAGTCAATACTTGATGATTTAGCAGCAGGAAAGTTTACTACAAAATCTGGACAGGAAGTAAAACTACGAGGTGGAACTAGAGATGAAGAATTAGCTAATATAGAAAAGTTTTTTAATAAATACAAAGATGATTTAGCTGAAGAACTAAATGGAGGAGTAAGCCTTAGTAGTCTTAACCCAACATATGAAAATGCAAAATTAAATCAAGCAGTTGATTCAATGTATTTTTATTTTATGTCAATGCCAACAAATAAATTGTCAAGAGCTCCAGTATTTAAACAAGCGTATTGGAGCAAAGTAACAGATTTAATTGCAGTTGGTGATGATGGAATTAAACAACACATAATAAAACAAGCAGAAAAAGCTAATGTTGGAGAAAACTATATAGCAAGGATGAAGAAAGTACAACCTAGTGTAGATAGAGCAATGTACACAATAGATGATGGTATAGAAAATGCTTTTAGAAATATAGATGATATAGCAAAAGCAGATGCTTTAACAAGAACTAAAGAACTGTTGTATGATTTGGGTTCTAATACTCGTATAGTAAATGCTCTTAGATTTGCATTTCCCTTTGGTGAAGCGTATAAAGAAATTGTAACTACCTGGACAAGGTTGCTTAAAGCTAATCCTGCACCAGTAAGAAGATTAGAACAACTTGTTGTATCAGGCAGACAAGATAATCCATTTATGCCACCTGGAACAGATAGTGGTTTTTTCTTTGAAGATCCAACAACAGGTGAAGAGATGTTTGCTTTTCCTGGTTGGAATGGAGTAATGCAAAACTATATGAATATGACTTCAGATGATAATGTTAGAGTTACTGCGTCAGGTTTTGCCAGTGGTCTTAACATAGTATCAGCAACATTGTTACCAGGATTTGGTCCTATTGTTCAGATACCTGCTGCTGCATTAATACCAAGCACTCCAAGTTTTGATTTTATGAGAGGGTTTATATTTGGAGATTTTCAACCTGCTACTCCTGAAGATGATTCTTTTTCTAAAATTGATAGTTTGTTAAAGAGTACATTTAAGGCTGCTATTCCTAGTTATGCACAAAAATTATTACAAGCTATAGATGCTGATGTATTTGATTTTCAAAGAGTATATGGAAATACAACTATAGAAGTATATAAGGCTATGTTATATTCAGGAAAAATTGATGATAGTACACCACAAGGTATGGAGGATGGACTAGAAAAAGCTAAAGAGTATGCAAAAGGAATGACTTTAATTAGAAGTGCTGCTCAATTTATAGGTCCTTCAGGTATCACACCTAGATTTGAACTTGCTGTACAAACAGAAGAAGGTAGACAGTTTATGTTCTTTTCTGCATTAGTTGAGGAATATAGAGAATATAGAGATAATGTTGCAAATGGTAACGATTTAAAAACAATAGAACATTTTATTGATACCTATGGTGTGAACCCTATAACATTGACAGTTGCTAAAACAACTTCGGTGAGAAGAACACCAGTTACTGTAGAAGGTTCTAAGTTCTTTAGAGATAATAAAGATTTGTACGAACAATATAAATACACTGCTTACTATGCAAATCCAGATGATCCAACTGGTGAGTTTGATTATGCTAGTTATTTAACATCACTTGAAAGAGAAGATAGAGTACCTAGAACACCAGAACAATGGGGTATTGCTAAGAATCAATTACTTGGTGCTTTAGCTTGGGAAAAATTTATGAATACTACTGATGGATTTACACCAGCAGAAGTAGGACAAAAACCTTTATATCGCAACAGTAGCGAACAAGCTAGATTACTAAAAGAAAAGAAAAGAATGGATCTTAAAGAAAGATATCCTGGTTGGGGAAATCCTTTAGTAGGTACTCCTATAAAAGCATCAAGAGATCAAGTTATAGATGAATTTTATAAATGGCAAAACAATGAGTTTCTTAAAACTACAGAAGCAGGTAAAGGACTTATGCTATATATAGAGGCTAGAGAACAAGCTATTGCACAAGGAGAAGCACTAGGTTTTACAAAATCTTCTTTTAAAACTGCAAGAGCATTAAGCAATCTTCGGTGGTATCTTAGAGATACAGCTGAATATATTGTAAGTCAACATCCTGACTTCCAGTATATTTGGAACTCGTATTTCAAACAAGAATTATTAGATGAGGAACGAGATGAAAAACCAAGCTATAATATAAGTGGAGAGTAGTATGACAGTAAACGAATTTATAAATTTATTAATAGAACAAGTTAATTATAAAATAAACAGTCAAGGATTAAGCAGAAGTGTATTAGATGCTAATGCTTTACAAATACTTCAAGAACAACCAACAGTAGAAGCAGCAATAGCAGAAGCTGCTTTGTTACTTAATGGTGTTATGACAGTTGATGAACTATCCAGAATATCACAGGGATCAGGTCAACCACAGATACAAAACTATCCACAAGATACAGGAACACAAGGGCAAACCTTTGTTAGTTTCTTAGGTGATGTTCCTACTTACTATACAACTCCTACTGGTAGAGATATAGCAGAAAAAGATGATGATGGAGAATATGTATTTTATACACAGGGTGAACAATATTCTAACTTTGCAGGGTTAAGTCCTGAAGTAAAAGCAACTATACAAACAGATTTAGTGAATGCAGGTTTACTAGAACGAGGTTCTTTTCTTATTGGAGAATGGGATGATGCAAGTGCAGATGCAATGAAAGTAGTACTGGGTAGAGCAAATCAAATAGGTAATCCTGATTGGGTATCATCAATGAAATGGTATGTTGATAATCAATTACCAGAAATACCTACAGCAGAAGATATATTTTTACCTCCAGATTATACAGGTACAGCTAATCTTATTGATAGTATGTTTGCACAATCATTAGGTAGGGAACCAAAAGAATATGAAAAACAAAATTTACTAGATCAATACAGTGCAATAGTACAAAAACAAGCAGCTAATCAACAAAGAGTTGCAGGGTTAATAGAAGAACCTGAATTTCAAACTGTTGAAGAATTAGTTGATTATAGTAATCACGGCATAGAAGATATACAGGAAACTATAATAGAAGAAGGAATTACGCAAATTGACCCAACAGCAAGATTCCAAAAAGCTTTTAAAGATGCAACACAATTTGAAACAGAAAGACTAAGAGGACAAGCTGATATACAAAGAACTAACCAAACTATTCTTAACCTTATTAGTGGTGCTCCAGGGTAATACTATGGCATTAGAACAATTAGATATATTTATGGAAACAATGAAGATGCAGGAAAGCAGTGGTGACTATAATGCTATTGGTCCTGTAACTAGATACGGAAGAGCTTTGGGAGCTTATCAAATAGTAGAAGATAACTGGGAAAACTGGTCAAGAGAAGCATATGGATTGAGCAAAAATCAACCAGCACCTAACTGGAAAGATAAAGAAGCACAAGATAAAACAGCTAGATATAAATTTACACAATACTACAACAAATATAAATCTTGGGATTTAGTAGCAATAGCTTGGTTTGCTGGACCTGGTAACGCTGATATAGTAAAAAGAAATACTGATTTAAACCCTAGACTACTTCCTGAAGATGCAAAAAATCTTGTAGATATAATGAGTTATAAAGATGTTTTAGGTAAAGATGTTGGTGGATATGTCAATGATGTAATGACTAATATGAATAAAGAATTAGAAAATAAAGGTATGCCTTTAGCTACTAAATATACTGCACAAGACCCAAGTATTAGAGTACAACAACCACAAATTGCTAACAGTAATGTTGCTACAAGTATGATTGATGCTTTGTCACAGAACACAGCAGGTGGACAAAGAAAAGCAATAGCAGTTGGTGGGGATCAAGCACGACAAGCAAGTAATGTTAGAACAGCTATAGATAATGCTAAAGCAAAGGGTGAGTCAACTATTGATGTAAGTATGGCTAGTGAAAAGAATCCTTATTCAGCTAGAGAGTTAGGGATGAATAGATAATGGATAAATATTTAGTCGTAGGTTCCCCAGGTAGATATAGACTTCAAACTGTAAGACCTGGTGGTAAAGACTATCAATCTGGTATGTCAGAACAAGCTGCACAAGAAACAGCAGATAGTTTAAATAATAAATATTTTAGAGAAAAAGCTGAAGAAACTACTAAAAAAGATAATGATGATTCTGGTGGTGGAGCATCTGGTACACCATCAAGTTCTAATGAATCAGAAAGAGATGGTTCAGCACAATGGATATTAATATCAAGAAAACTATACGAAGCTAACGGCACTGTATCTGCACAAAACTCAGCAGCACTTTCTACAAACCCAGATTCTTTACTATGGTATAACACAGAATCTCAAAATACTAGAAACGCTGATGTTATTCCAGAAACAGCAGTTGTTGAAGGAGAAAGAATAGGATCAGGAAGTCTGGGTACAGAAGGTCTTTTAACACAAGAGTATTTAGATCAATGGGCTATTGCTAACAGAAGCAATATACTTGAAAAAGAACTAGAAGTTAATGTAAATTCAAGTTTAAATGAAATATTAGCAGCAGCAAAAGCAAGGGGCATATCTCCTCCCAATTTTGGTGAAGGTACAGATGTTACTGGAGATACAGTAAAAAGATATTTATATAATAAAATTTTAGATAATGCAACTATTGACACAAGTCTAGTATTAGATTTAGCAAAACAAAATATAAGTTCTTCTAGTGTTAATGCTGTTAACCCTCCTAGTGAAATAAATCAAGAATCTAAATCTTATCAGGATGCTTTTCAAATTACTTTATATAAAAATGGTGAAGCAATACAAGTAGATGTTAGAAATTCACAAGGTTACATAAATGATGGTTGGTTAACAGAAGATGTTACACAAGATGATTCTTTTAGTGATGAAGAATCTACTGTAACTATTTATAAAAATGGACAATCAAGAGTAATTTTATTATCAGAAGTTAAATTGTACGAGGCAGATGGTTGGTCAACTACAAACACTGCTCCTGGTCTAAGTAGTTCAACAAGTTCACAAGAATTTGTTTCAGACCAAGTAATAGTTTTAGGACCTAATGGTGCTAGGACAACAGCTCAGAAAAACAAAAGACCTGGAGAAGATATTTCTGAGTATGACAGACTTATTGCAGGACTTATACCTGGTAAAGAAGGTTATAAAGATGCAGACAAAATAGATTATGTAGACACTTATGGTGGACACTCAACTGGAGAAAGCGTTAGTGCAGATTATAAAGGTGACTATGGTGGAGAAGATGCTTCAACTCCAGATTCTGAAAGAGAGAGCAAAGTTGGTGCAGGTAACACAGGTTACGACAATAAAGATTATTCATCTGTAGTAACAGGTAGTGGACAGTTTGTAGGACAACCTGGATCAAATCAAGATACAGAGTTTAATAATATACCAACAGGTGCAAAAGTATTTGATGTAGATGGAGATTATTACCTAGGATATTTAGTTCCAGGTGGAGATGGAAGTCTTTACACAGGCTCAATCTATATGATGTACCAAGTACCAAACAACGATTTCGTTAAGTCAGGTTTATTAACAGATGCTTCTGCTTTTAAAGGAGCTAACAGTTTCTTAACTAAAGAAGATTTAAACACTGGTGGTGCAATAGTCGCAGGTACAACTGTTGAACTAGAAGGTATAGAAGGCAATCCTTTTTTACAGTTTGTAGAAAGAATAAATGATAATGTTGCAATATCTCCTTGGTTAGCAACAGCAGATGGTTTAGCTCTATCAGCAGAAGTTGCACTAGAGGGAAGAGATCCAACACCAGGTGAATACAGACAGCTCAAATGGTTTCAAGAAACCACAGAAGAACAAAGAGATTGGTATGAGCTATCACTAGGTAGAGGATTTAATAACTTACCACTAGATGCAAAACAAGCATACGAAAACACAAGAAGAAATGTTAAAAACAATTTACTTTCTTTAGGTATAGCTGGAGGATTTGACCCTGAAACAGGAATGTTGAGAGATGTGCCACCTGGATTAGTTGATTATATATCACAGAAAGCAGTTACTGGTGAATGGTCAGAATCAAAAACAACAGAACAACTAAGGTTGTTTGCTGATCCATTTGCAGCAGGAGAAAGAGATGAAGCATTTTTTAATGTAGTTGAAGCTAGTGGGTATGACCAAATAGATAGACAAATGCAGTATGAAGATACTGTAAGACAAGAAGCCTTAAAGTGGTTAGGACCTGTAGCAGGTAACTACAATAGTACCTGGGTAGCTAATTGGGGATCAAGACTCAGATCAGGAGAAGCAGATGCTTTTCAACAATTACAAACAATGCTTAAACAACAGAGAGTTGCTTTGTTTGATTCGTATACAAATCCTGAATTAACCTATGAGGATATTTCACAACCTTGGAAAAACATTGTAGAAAATGCTTGGGGTGAAGTACCTGATGAAAGTCAAACATATTTTCAAGACATAGTAAAAAATAATAATGTTACCTATGCTAATGAAGTTTTAACTAAAGTAGGATTAGAACAAGGAAATGATAAAGTTGTTAATGATGCTTTAAATAGTTTAGAACAATCTATTGGACAAGGCACAGTAAGAAGAAACTTAGGAGCAAACACATAATGGCAGATTTTGTAGCATTAGCAGAAGCAAGATTTCCAGGTTTACCTGTAGAGTTTTTAAATTTGTGGACACAGTATTATCAAATAGGTAAACCAGAAACACAAATTATATCAGAGGTTCGTAAAGACCCAGAATATACAAATATATTTCCTGGTAACACAACTCCTACAGGACAAGTTAGATATGATGAAGTAACTTACAACGCATTAAAAGAAAGTTACATAGGTACTTTGCAAGAGTATGGTATTGATAGATCAGCTTCTCTTACATTTATGGCTGATAAAATAACAGGTCTTATAGAAGGAGATGTATCAGCTTCCGAGTTTGCACAAAGAGTAGGTTCGGTATATCAAGGTATAGAAGAAAATATACCACAAGTACAAGAGTTTTATGAAACTAACTTTGGAGTCACTTTAGATGCTAGGTCTATATTAGCTGGAGCTTTAGATCCTACAGTAGGTGAAGCTATAGTGCAAGGAAGGATTACAACTGCACAAATTGGTGGAGAAGCAAAACGAGCAGGTTTTGAAATAACAACCTCTGAAGCCAAAAGATTACAAGAAGCAGGTTTAACACAAGAAGAAGCAAGAAGATTGTTCTCTGTCGCTGAAGCACAGTTACCTAGGTTACAAGAATTACAGGCACAAAGAGGTATTGCACAAGAACAACAAATAGGATTAGAACAACTTAGTGAAGCATTAGTATTTCAAAGTCAAGAAGAGATGGAAATTATTGCTAGATTAGAAGAACAAGAAGCATCAGAGTTTGCACCAACAACAGGTGCTACAAGAACAGGTCGTAGAGTTACAGGATTAACTGAACTTTAATACTTGTCTATCCCACATATAGTGGTACAATATATTGTATAGCCTGGTAGCCTCGGCTTAAAGATGCTGCACCTCCAGTTTATATCTGGCGTGTAAACTGCGTATTTCAATTCGCCTAGTATCGGTACAGCTAGAAGTGGCTGACAATTCTCATTTGTACTTTAATTATAACTTGTCGCCTATCGCATTATGTACCCCAGGATAATGTAGCTAGTAGAAATCTGGGAGAGGAGAAAAAATGGAAAACGAGATGAACGAAACAGTAGAAGAAGGACAAGATAATAATGCTATCAAGCAAATGCGTGAGCGTATTAAAGAG
>WLWH01002031.1_pt1 | contig 12006 bp, 12 predicted proteins | sample 6712741 | NCBI WGS metagenome assembly WLWH01 (sample SAMN12718694, study PRJNA515312) | sponge metagenome | isolation source: marine sponge | host: Mycale hentscheli | place: New Zealand: South Island, Marlborough, Capsize Point | collected 2003-05-01 | reverse complement strand
CATTGCCTGTGCCATCAAAACCAACTGCTGATGCTGTTATATCTCCAGAAATGCTGAAGTCTCTGCTTGTGGCTAAGGCTGTAGCTGTTCCTGCATTGCCTGTAGCAGATGCAGCAACTACGTTTAAGGCATCAACAAAAGTTTTATCTACTCTTGTATCTATTGCTGAGTTAGCTCTTGCATCTGTGTAATAAAGATTGGTTGCACCCTCTGAGATATCGTCAGTATCTTTTGTGGCTAATCTAGTATCAAATCTAGCATCAGTGTAATAAAGATTAGTACCCTCTGAAAGATCGCTGGTTGATTTACCAGAAAAGGCAGAATCAAATCTTGCACTTGTATAATATAAATTGGTTGTACCTTCACTGACTGTATCTGTATCTCCCTGAGTATAAGTAAGAACACCAGTGGTTGAATTATATGAAAGCTGTGTAGAGTTTTCTGAGATAGCAGCTCTTGCTCTGGCATCTGTGTAATATAAATTAGTAGAACCTTCAGCTATATCATCGCTATCTAATACCACAGCTCCAGTTTGTGTATTAACACTTGTTACTGGTGCTGCTGATGCTGTAAAGCTAATAACACCTGTTGAGCTGTTATAACTTAAATCACCAGATGCAGAAATAGAGCTTCTTGCTCTGGCTGTGGTGAAATATTCGTTAGTGCCTTCTGATAAGTCAGAAGTAGATTTAGAGCTTAAATCTAAATTTGCCCCAGTTTGTAAATTAACTCTAGCATCTGCTCTGGCATCTGTGTAATAGAGGTTGCTTGAACCTTCGCTAATGTCATCGGTATCGTGATTAGAAACATCTGAAACTGTACCAGTAACATTGCCTGTAACATTACCTTCAATATTAGCAACCAAAGTGCCAAGAGAGTTAAGTGTAATATTTCCTGTTGCACTGCCATCTGCTGTGGTCAGACCTAGTGTAAATTTGTCTGCTGACTCATCCCACATAAAGATGCCATTATCTTGATTACCCCTGTTAATCAACATACCAGAATCATTTACTGGGCTGCCTGTTAGTCCTGCATTAAGCTGGAACAGGTTATCTTCTATGTCTAAATTTGTAGTATCTAATGATGTTAGCGTTCCGTTAACAGTTAAATTTCCTGCAACTGTTAAGCTGTCTGCTATTTGCACATCATCTGGCAAAGTTAAAGTTACATCAGCAGATTCACTGCCTGAGCCTGTAACTGTAATCTTATTAGCAGTTCCTGTAATGGTTTGAATGTAATTACCTGTAGTATCTGTTCCTAGAGCAACACTATCAGCTTGTACGCTACCAGCTACAACCCCTAAATTATCTACAAATGTTTTTGTAACTCTGGAATCAATAGCAGAGTTAGCCCTTGCATCTGTGTAATATAAATTAGTGTTTTCTGTTAAATCATTCGTTGTCTTGTTGCCAAAAGCAGAATCAAATCTAGCTTGTGTATAGTAAAGGTTAGAGCCTTCTGTTAAATCATCTGTGTCTTTGGTAGCAAGCCTTGAGTCAAATCTAGCATCGGTGTAATAAAGGTTAGTACCTTCTGCTAAATCTCCAGTGTCTTTTGTAGCTAATCTGGTATCAAAATCAGAATTAACTCTTGCAGTTGTGTAGTAAAGATTTGATCCTTCTGCTAAATCTCCAGTGTCTTTAGTTGCCAATCTAGTATCAAAGTCTGAATTAACTCTTGCAGTTGTATAGTAGAGATTGTTGACTCCTTCACTTAAAGAGTCTGTGTCTTTTGTTGCAAGCCTTGTATCAAAATCAGAATTAACTCTTGCAGTAGTGTAGTAAAGGTTAGAGCCTTCAGCTAAATCGCCAGTGTCTTTTGTAGCCAATCTAGTATCAAACATAGATTCGCCCCTAGCTGTAGTCCAGTAAAGATTAGTGTTCTCTGGAACAATAGAAGTATCTAGTGTTGATGTTGCTGATTGATTAGAGCCATTGCCTATAAATATTTTGCCATTATCTAAGTTAGGTGTTGCATTTGATCTGCCAGCACCACCCACTTTAATTGATCCAGCAGCAGCATGACTTCTAATAACCTTACCTATGTTTTGTATTTGTGAGCTTTCGCCTGTTGGTGCTGTGGTTGTATAAGCACCTGCTGTTGTTGAGACATATAGAATCTGACCTTCTGAAACTCCAGAAGTATCTAAATTCTCTATTGTTCCAAAAGTTACAACCTGCAAAGCAGCATTATCATTTGCATCAGATAAAGCCAATCCAAAAGCAGGCATCTTAGATGCATCATCAGCTTTTGCTTGAGCTACTGTTGGCACATCGCCAGAAACTCCAGAAATATAAACGACATCTCCAGCAGATAAAGCACCATCAGCTTTAGCATTAAATCTAATACCACCCTCTAAATCACCTATAAACTCATTGCTTGCTGTAATGGTATTAAATGTAACATCGCTAGTTACAGCAACAGCCTGACCAATAGCAACAACTGGTGTAGAGCTCTCACCTGTTCCACCTGTAATTGTTACGCCAGTGCCACCAGATATGCTTTCAACATAATCGCCAGTAGTATCAGTTCCAAGAGTAATAGAATTAATTTGAACAACTGTAGATATATCTACATTAGCACTACCATCAAAAGAAACCGAACCAACAACATCTCCTGATAAAGAGATAGTTCTTGCTGTTTCTAATGTGGTGGCTGTATCAGCATTGCCTGTTAAATCACCAGTAACATTACCTGTAACATTGCCAGTTACATTACCTGTTACATCACCTGTTAAGTTGCCTGTAAGCACATTGGATGAGCTAATGCTTACGCCAAATGTAATCCAATCTGTGTCAGCAGCGTTTCTTATTTTTAAAACGCTATTTGCTGTATCTACCCATAACTGATGGGCAAAGGTAGTTGAAGGCTCTGTAGCCCCTGAATTGACTGTGGCTATAGCTGCTAGAGCATTGTTTAAATCAGCTCTAAAGTCAGCTCCACTTTGATTGGCTAGGTTGTAATCGTGTTGTGCCATTAATTTACCTCTGTCCTATTGTATATTTAATCTGGTTGACTTGGAAACACTACATCATCAAAATTTGTAGTTGATTGATGCGAAGATGGTAAGTCTCTAAGTTCTTGTCTATATGTAGACCATTCTGCTTTTTTTGTATCTGACAAAGGACTGTCGTTGACTTGAGTCCAATCAGATTCAGTTAATAAAGCATCTCTTTTTAATCTCAGTATTTCTAATATGTTATCTGTTCTTATAACTGCTTCACCATTAACAACAATGTATTCGTTTGCTTGATAAGAGCCTTCAATTATTCCTTGACCTTGTTGCAAGCCAACCTCGTTAATTTCTGCAACAGTTGTTGTTGAGTGATCTATCTCGCCAGTTGTTGAATCATAAATAGTAAAAGTATTCATTATCGTGTGTTATCCATCATTACGTTTAAAGATAATTGTGTATGGTTGTAACCACCTGAGAAATAAACTCGCCAATAAACAGTGGATTGTGATGTGCTTAAGGTTGTTATTTGACCTGTGTAAACATAGGTATAACCCCTGTAAGTTCCAGCGTTCCAATATATATTGGTATTACCATTTGCATTAACCCATGTAGAATTATTTAAAGAATATTGCACTCTACCACCACTAACATCACCAAGAACTCCTGAGAAGATTGCTACATAACCTGCATTGTTTCTTACATCGGTAATAGTTACTGGTACAAAAGAAGCATTACTTCCTGTGTAAGTTCCTGTTCTTTGCACATAAGCCTGACCATCTCGACCAAGATCAAATTTTGTTCCTGCTGTTAGATGGCTGATAATTTTTGAACTAGTATTTGCAAACTGTTTTACATTTAAAGTATCAACATCAATCTTTGTTCCAGATAAGTTAGTAATTCTTGCATTATCAATAAAGACTGATCCGCCACTAACAATAAAGGGAGACACGCTTGATCCTGCATCATTATCAATCTTGAATGTGTCAGCTAAAAAAGAAACAATACTTGTTGCTCCTGAGCCAGAAGATGCATTACTGCCCAGAACCATCTGAGCTACTTTGCCATTTGCATTAAGCTTTAACACATAACCAGCAGAAGCATTTCCATCTAATGTTGTTATGGCTGTGGCATTAGTTGTAATAGAAGATGTGTTACCACCCACTGTAGAAGTTAGTGATGTTATATCAGCAGCCAAAGCACTATCTGCATTTGCTCTGGTTGTTTGTTCTGTGCTTATTGCTGATGTGTTGCTGTTAACTGTAGAAGTTAAACTTGAAATAGCACTTGCATTAGCTGAAGTATCAGTTGTTAGAGTAACTATATCTCCCTGAGCTGTTGAAATGTTAGAGCTATTTGTAGAAACAGTTGAGCTTAATGAGTTATACAAAGTAACTAAAGAAGAATCCCTAGCCTTTTCCCAACCATTATTAGATGCATTTCTTACATAAATTTGATTGTTGTCATTTGTGTCTGCCCATAAGTCTTGAGCCTGCAAAGCATCACCATTTGCTCTTGTAGATGGTGCTGAAGTTGCTTTTATTAGCTCGGTTGAGCTTGCCCCACCTGCATTAATAGCAGCAACCAAATCTGCTCCTGCTTTAGACAAAGTAATTGCATCATCCTTCACATCATCAGTATCTACAGGTGCTGTGGCAACGCTAAAAGTTAATGTTGCTGGGTCTGATTCAACGCCAAGAGTATTAATAGAGCTAACACTGGCAACATAATTAGAGCCTACTGGAATAAAATCAAGATCACAAAACTCAGTATCAACAATTTTATTTGTAAGTTCATTGCTTGAGCTATCTACAACATTAACTCTATATTCATGATCTGGAAAGTCTGTTGGTTCGTTCCAAGATAAAAAGGGTCTGTTTGTAGAACTAGAATCAGTATCTGTAAAAGATAATCCTGTTGGTGCTTTTACAGCAAAAGCTGAGGGCAAATTAGATAGCTCCTCTATTGCTTCTTGTGGTGGAACTTCCCATGTATAAACGTCAAAATATTCTATTAGACTAACTGCAACTAAACCATTTGACTCAAGCTCTAAGGCTTCCACCCTGCATACCTTTCCATTAAATCCTAATCCTGCATAGGTAAGATCAACAATGTCTCCTACGTTGAGCTTATACATCTCAGGAGTACCCATGAACTGCATTGTGGTCTGATTCCTACTTCTGGTTAAAATAGCCTTTGCCATGTTGTAGGCAATATAAGGATCAGAAACATAAGGGAACTCTGCCTTAACTTCTAAGACCTCGCCACCATCATCAGAAGTATAGTTAGGCGATGCATCATGTAAGACTGTGGCTGTGTCTAACTCATATTTTTTATTAGCGTTGAAAAATTCAACTATAACTTTATTAGCTTTCTTGTCCTTATTGCCATAATCAACACCTATACCAGATTCAGCAATTATATGATTTTCATTAATGCTAAATGTTGATGAGCCTGTATCTTCTATTGAGAGCTCATACTTGCCATCTATATAAAGAAAAATACCTCGCATATTAGCAAGCAACTCTTTAGCATTATCCATAACATTCTTATTAGCATCTAAGTAACCATTGCAATGAAATCTTTTTACCTTTAGTAAAGACGTGCCACTTTGAGATGAATAAGTAGAGCCAAGAGTATTATTAACATATACTGAATATTGAGCTTGTGCATTATAAAATTCTGTTCTTTGTACATCTTTTATTTCAGCACCATCTAAAACAAGATTGCCAGAGCCATCCTCTAAATCTATCTTCTCGCCAATTTTGTTTTGCCACCAAATAGAATTTGCACCAGTTCCAGTTATGTTAATAAAATCATCTCCAGATGTTCCTTCCCATGTAACGCTTTGGGCTGACCCATTAAAATAGGGCTGATCAACCAAAGTATCACAAACATTAGCAGCAGAGCTAAAAGTAGACATATTAATTTGAGACTCTGTTAAACCTTTTCCATACTCATTATTAGTTATGTAGTCAAGAAAGCATAAAGCTGGATTGTCTGAGTGCTCATAGGTAGATACAGTTCCAAATGTTTGATTTGTGTCTCTTGGATCAAAAACCTTCTTTCCTCTAACTTGTACTGTAAGCTGTGGCACTCCTCGCCACATTCCCTCTTTATCATAGCCATAATGAGCTGCTATATAACAAATCCCATCTAGCCTATGTGATGAAGTCCAATTACTCATAGATGCAACAAGCATAGGGTCTGCTGTTTGTGATGCAGCTCCATGATGCAAATTCATTACATATCTATATTTAGCAGTAGGGTCAGTTCCAAAAGTACCGCCAGCAAGATTTAAGCTGTTTGTTCCATTTTGAGAAACTGTGTTCAATGATCCTGACCCAGAAGATATTTTATCCGATCCAATGTAACCACCATCTCTAAATCTTGCAGAATCAGTTAATGGGTTGCCATCTAGCTCAATTGTTCTGCCCAAAATCTCATCGCACTCGCCAACTGATAAAGCATAAACAACATACATATCTCTTGAGTCATTAGCATTTACATCCATGTAAATAATTTGTGCTCCTACCCTTCTTGTTCCATAGATAACTGGTAGTTTGCCACCCATTGAAGTTTTGTTTGCTAATATATCTTGACCTTTGGCAAGCATTGCCCTAGCCTGCATAAACCCTTTAACACCTACAACTAAAGTTGCTGCTGTTAGAGCAACTTGTATTTGTGTTATTAGTTTAGCTTCGGCAAATAAAGCAAAAGCAGCTTTAAAAAATTCACCAACAGCAGCAAAAAAATTCATTACATACCCCACCTAACATCTTCTTTTACTTGACCAGCAAACTCCATACCCTTATCACCAGAGCTAAAAGATTGCTGTGATTCGTCTGAGTAATGCCTACCTTTGGTTAAATTCCAATTTGCCCAATGACTAGCAACAATCATAGATAAAGCCGAGCTATCTATATTTTCATTTATAGATACATTTCTTATTTGCCCAGTAAAAAAATTAATTGCACCAACGATGCTTTCGTTTACATCAAAATAAGCCAAATAAACTTCAACTGTTTTATCTGTAAATGCTCCACTTTGCACCAACGATCTAACTTGATCTGTAATGTTGGAAAAACCAATGTTGATCTCATTAACTTGCAGTTGACCTGTTTCAGTTGTTGAATCAACTGTAAGAAAAGAACCACCAGCTTCATAAGAATTAGAATCATAAGTTACATCAGAATACCAATCAGTTAATCTTATAACTGTAGATAAATTTAACTCAACCAGAAAAGCTGTTTTGGTTGCTGTGGATGATACTTGTGTTTGTAAAGCAGCAGATAGACTTCTAGGCATTAGGTAATAACCTCTCTAACGTCAAATGAAATGCTGTAAAAACCACTAGCATCAGTTGAATACATGATTTCATTGTTTTCAAGATATACAGTAAAGCTAGGTTTGTTTACAGTAACAGCTTCATTATCTGCAAGAGATGCTACTAAATTTGGAGATATGGTTACTGTGGCTGCTCCACCTGATGCATCAGCATCTTCAGATACCATGTACACCTTAGAATGATTGGCAAACTTAATATAATCTCCAGCCTTTAATGCTCCTGTGGTTTGTGAGAAACCATCCATTGCTATAGTGTTATCGCCAGAGGTATGAGCTCCATTAACAACTATATCTGTTTCTGATTTGCTTGCACCTAAATTATCTAATGGTGCTTGTATAGTAAAGTCCTCAAAAGAACCTTTTTGCTTTTGTAAAAATGCAAATATCTCTTGAGACTTTTCTTGCTGTAAAGGTGGCATTGCCACTGTAAAAGAAAAATATTGAGCTCCTATTTGTCTTACTTGTTTTTTACCAGATAAGGTCTGGTTCAAAAGCGTTGGTCTGTTATCTTTAAAATTTAAAGTTCTAAAGTTAGGGTCTGTTGGAAATTGACCAGACATTTATACAACCCCCATTTTGCCTTGATTGTTCATGGCATTGTTTATGATTGATGTTATCAACCCTTTTCTTGATGCTAGTAACTGGTCAAAGCCAGCAGCATCTACTGTTGATATGTTGAAGTTGACTGTAGTACCACCCATGCCTTGACCTTTTGTATGGTCAACAACAGTTTCATTTGGATGTAATATAGCTGGGAATCCACCCTTGCCATCTACACCACCAGCTCTAGCACCCATGCCTGTATAACCACCACCATCAAAGTTAAACTTAGAGAAGAATGATGAGAATGTGCCTTTGAGCGGACTGATTATCATTTCCTGTATAGCAATTCTTAAAAGTTGTTCAACTACATAATCAGCAAAATCTTTAAAGCCAGATTTTCCTGTTTTCAAGGTGTTAATTATTGAATCTTCAAATTTTTTCATTGATGTGGTTGCAGCCTTACCCAATCTTTCTTCTATTGTTCCTAAAGAACTTATGTAACCATCTAAAGCAGCTTGCACTGCATTTTGTTCGCCATCTTCACCCTGATTCATTAAAGCTCTTATTCTTTTACCAACCCTGCTACTTAAATCCATAAGTTCTTTGAGTTGCATACTTAACATCTCAATATTGGCATTTGGTTGATTCATTTGTTGCATGATTTCAGCCATGTCGGTTGATAGCTGCCCCATCTTGACTCTTAGCTCAGTTAAGTTCTTGGTTGTTACTTCAAAATCTAGTACTCCAACTTTTTCAGCAAGCTCCAAAGTCATTCCTAAAATACCAATAAATTTATCTCTTATTGGAGTTAGAACCTGCCTATTCAATTTGTTCATGGTGTCATTAAACTTCTCAGCATTTCTAATGCTTTCTTCACTAAATATACCAGTGGCTGCTTCAGCCATATCTTGCATTGCAGCAGTACCTTCTTTAGCCATAACTGTGTTTTTAACACCAGCTCTACCAAAAACATCTGAAAAATATGCTGCTTTTTTATTTGCTTCTGCAACGCTATCTGTGGCTCTAAAGAAATCTAAAAATAACTCTTCAGTGGTTTTCATTTTTCCATCTGATCGATTCAATGAAACGCCAAGAGCTTCTAAAGCCATTTTTGCTTCACCCACTCCAGTTGCAGCTTCACCAGTCATCTTGGCGAATACTGTCATAGACTTATTAAACTCTTCTGTGCTTAGACCTGCTTGCTGTGCAACAAATTGATATCGTTGTAAAAAATCTACACTTACACCAATTGAATCAGCAGTTTTAGCAATAGCATCTGCAACCTCTAAAGACTCTCTTCCAAATTGAACAAGCTGCCTAACAGCAAAAACACCAGCAAAAGCACCAGCTAATTTTTTCATAGCTGACTGTGTACTGTTAATGTTTTTATTTACAGAATTAAATGCACCTTTAGTTTGATCCGATGCTTTAACTCTTAATTTATAATCAGTTGCCATTTTTTATTTGCCTATTCTTTTCTTCCAAGTATGCCATCCATCCTGTAAATTCGGATAAGGTCATCTTTTCCTCTAACTCCTGTAATGTGCAGTGCAACATTTCAGCAAGATAGTATCTAGCAAATAAGTCCTTATCCTCTGTTACTTTTTTGCTTGTTCTTCTACGCTTGGAGTTGACATAATTTCTAATGCAACTCTTGCAAGAACATCTTTATCTACACCATGCATCATAGTGTGCTTATCTGATAGATCAAAAACTTTTTCTCCATCAGAATCTAAGGCTTTATATATTAAGCAATAAGCCATCAACGCTACGTCATCATCTTTTGCAAGTTTCTGCAATTTAGACATTTCTGCTAATGTTAATGGCTTTGCATATATTTTAAGAACCTTCTCTCCATCACTCCACTCAGGTATTTCAATCTCTTTGATTTCCAAAGAATCAAAATGAGCTTTAGCCTTATCTATTACGCTCATTTTTAAACAGTGCTTTCTGTTAGAGCACCATTGCCTTGAACTGAAATGCTTGCTTCAACCAATCCATCAAATGAACCAGTTCTTGAAACACCAGTTACAATAGCTGAACCACTGTAATAAGTATCGCCAGAAGCATCGCCTTCAGGATAAACATTCAAAGTTACCTCTGATCCAATGCTTAATGCACCTTGACCGCTTGAGTCTGTCTCATCCCAAAAAACATCCAAACTTCCTGAGAAGTTTGTTAATGATGGTTTATAAGTTCTAGCAGAATCACCCATTGAAGTATCTTCTAAAGTATCAGCAGATTCTTCGATTGAGTAAGACCTTATTTCAGCTACAGCATTTGAGCCAACCTTTACAGTTCCCTCACTTCCTTTATGTGTTGCCATTTTCTACCTCGTCTTTCGACTTTTCTTTAGAAGAAGATTTAGGTTTATCTTTCGATGGGGCTGCTTCTTCTTTCCAACCCTTATTCAATAATGACTCAACCTTAGAAGGGTGAGCATCTATAGAAACTTTTCCGTCTGGACTAATCATTTTCATAATTATCTCCTTTAAACTGCTACGTCAGGAGCATTTTCCTTGACATAGTAGTTTGTTAAAAATGTAAGAGAGACATAGCCCAATGGCTTTTCTCCCTCGCTGTTAAACTCTATCTCTGTGGATTCTAAATAAGTATCTTTAGCCAATCCATCAAGAGTTCTATCAGCAGCTATTGCTGCTTCAACTTCTTTGCTTATTGTATCAATAGTATCATCAAAGTTGCTAGTAGCTTTGGCATAACCTTCTACTACAACTGAGAGCTCTCTGCTCATAAGTCTTTGTGTTCCTATAACTATGGGCTCAGATGTTTCTGATTTTGTATAAATAATTAATGCTGGCAAAGAAGCGTTTTCTAATGGATAAACTCTGGATTCAAAAACATTAGAACTAGTGGTTGTTAATCCAGTTAGAGTTGTACCAAACTTTTCTCTAATTTGTTGTCTAACATGATTTGCCATTATATTTCCTCAAGCATCAAAGCAGAGAAACCAGTTCTATCTGCTTGTATATTAACAACTGTATAATTTTGAGCTGCTTTTAATGTATTGCCATCAACATCTTTAATGGCTGCAACAGCCAGTGTATTTCCAAAAGATATATTTGGAACATCTATGGTTCTGCAATAGGCTATAGGCTTTAATGCTTCCACGCCTATGCCTTCTTCTTGCTCAACATATTCATTATTTAGAATAATTTTAATAGTAGAATCTGAGCCATTGTTTGTATAAACAGCAGATACGCCATGACCATATTCTATGTCTAAATATGCAATCATATCTTCTTCTGTTTCCATTTGGTATTGAGACATTATTCTTCCTCTAATACCAGTGAAACCATGCCTGTGTTATCAGGCTCAACTGTTTTAATAGTAAAAGTAGTCTCAGCTTTTAAAACGCTGCCTTTGTTTGTGGTGATAGCATTAACCAATATCTTATCTTGTTGGGATATATAAGGAGCATCGGTTGCTTTGATAATTGCTCTGGGTTGATACCCAGCAACAGGAACTGTGCCACCCTCTATGTTGAAATATTCTTGATCAATAATGATATTAATATTTTTTGAATCACCAGTGTCTATATCGAACCAAGTGTCTATAAGACTAAGCCTTTGATCCCATAATGCATTTTGCACCTCGAAGAATGTAGCAGTAACTCCATGACCTGTGTTGATGTCTAGGTAAGAAGTAAAATCTGCTGCACTCTCGATGGGCATGATTTATTTTTTAGCTCTTTTCTTTGGAGCTTTAACCTCTGATGTTTCTAAACCAACACTTCTATCAGCCTTTTTAGATTTTGGTTTTTCAACATGAATTTCTGCTTTGCCATAGCCACATAATGAATGACCTATGACCTCATCAAGCTCTACTATATCGCCAGCATGAACCTTTGATCCATTGGCAATTGTGTCTTGTAAAATTTTATATTTTTTCATAATTAAGGTGGTGGGGTTTCCCCCACCATTCCATTTAAGCATCAGCTAATTAGTCAGATGACTTACAGAAACTAACAGCATGACGAACTGCTACGTCTACAGTTTGTAGAGCAATAATTCTCACACCACCTGCTTTTGAAAGTGCATAAGGATCAACAGTAATGTCTAATCCACCATACATTCCAATTAACAAGTCAGCAAAGTTTCCAAAGTAGAAATCACCTGAAGTTACTTGATTACTTCTGATAACAT
>WLWH01002030.1_pt1 | contig 12008 bp, 15 predicted proteins | sample 6712741 | NCBI WGS metagenome assembly WLWH01 (sample SAMN12718694, study PRJNA515312) | sponge metagenome | isolation source: marine sponge | host: Mycale hentscheli | place: New Zealand: South Island, Marlborough, Capsize Point | collected 2003-05-01 | reverse complement strand
TATTCTCCCTTTTCAAGCGCCAGTTCCTCGGAGGCGGTCACCGCCTGCTCCTGAATAAAGGAGAACATCTCCATGTTGGCGCTCTGGGCGAGGGCGCTCTCCCATGGCAGGCCGTTCTTCTGAAGGTACCCCAGCTTCCTGTGATTTGAAAGCTTGCTCCAATCGCCCAATCATACTCCCAGCCTTCCCAGCCTACCCGCCAGGATTTGCACCCATTGGATTCCTTGGATTCCTTGGGGTTCTGAATGAATGGACCGTCTCCGTATCCTTTATCCCTCGCATATTTGCAAAGTGCTTTGTAAAGCCCCTTGGCTGCGCCGGATTTTGTTTTGTATTTACTCGGACTGTAATCAATTTTTATATCCGATCTGTAATTGTGACTATGTATTTTTATCATTTTATTCCTTCGTGGTTTAGTGGGTTAAGATATGGAGTCGATCCATCTTGCAACATCAAGCCCATACATTCGATGTATGTCTTCGCAGCACAGCTTGGGATCAAAAGATTTTCCATAAAAATCTTGTTCAGCTATAAAGAAGTCTAAAGCCTTTATATATTCCTTGGGTAATTTTAGTCGCATATTATTCCTTTTGTTATCCGGTTATGGTTGCTTGGCGGACCGTGTATGCCTCGCCTAGATTTAGTCCAAGCGATGCAAGGGTAATGTCCTTACTCGCCTTGATTTGTGTTGATTTGTTGTAGTCTTCGCGACTCCGATAGATAACAGTTGCCTTCCGTTTGCGGTGGCGAACCGGTTTTGCTGGCTCTGAGTTCAAGTCGCGACTTGCAAAGTGCTTCGTGCGACTGAAACTCCAGTCCTTGCGGTGTTTGTCTACTCTGTAAGTAGCACCTTTGATTGCGTTTAGTTTTTTCATACTTTGGTAATGGTGGAAAGTGAAGTGCCTACCCTTGCCAGATTGCAAGGATAGGACTTATTCAATTTTATTCAGTTTTACTCCGATAGTCCACAAGGCACTTGGCGGTTGTGGTTTTTGTAGTATCGGTTCTTACGTCTTGGCAGTTACCCGCTCGGTAAAGCGTATATAATACGCTCGCAATATCGGCATTACGTTTCATCCCTATTAATAAGAATAGGCTTCCATTTGATCCATTGAGGCGGTTTTAATCGCTAGGTGGAAGTTCGCGCTTAAAAAATCATCGGCGCAATACCCTTTTTCGCTACGATTTTTGAGATTCGAGAACTCAAGAACTTTGGGTAGGTGGTTCAGTAACCTATCATCCAAATTGACTGTAAAGAACATATCGTAATTAAACGATGGGAAAAGAATAGCATACGGACCGCAGCACGTATATCCAAAATTCTGAATCTTTTATCACTAAAAATGAAACCAGCATTTTCACTAAAGAATAGCACGTGCGCACCCGCACCCGCGAGAAAGCAAAATAAGCAAATAGTCAAATAAAATCGCAAAAAAAGTAGTTTCAAAAAGCGGGATTTGCGCCCGGAAAATCATCGTAAATGAAACCGACAGAATGGTATCAAGAAGACGTTTTCAGAGGAAATATGGACGGACTATCGCAAGCAAAGCAAAACGCCATATAAGCCAATATGAAGCAAAAGAGAGCCATATTAGATCAGCTTATAGCAAACCGGATTTCCATAAGTGAAACTGATTTGATGCCCCTAATCTATCCCATCAAGAGAAAATAAAAAAAACACTTGCAAGAAGGTCCAAAATCTGTTTAGCTCGCCCGCTGATTGAATCGCAACTAGTATTAGCAACGCTTATAGCAACAAGAGGGGTGGAGGGGTTCGAGAATTTGCTGCATTTCGCTTTATATATATATAAACTCAGCCTTTAAAAAAAATCCAACTCAAGGGGTGCTTACGCCCAACCCCCCCAAGGGGTTGTGGTGCATTCGGGGTAGAACCATATTTGCGGATACAGCTTCGCTATGGGCGAAGCCATCTATGACGTATCCCGGAATCGGGAGGACTAGGTATTATCGAAGAGTTATCCATCAGTCATAGGCATTATTTCACGCTCTCCTTCACGCTAATTCAGGGAGAGCAACCTATACTACGCGGGGCTGACCCTTGTTCCCAAGAGGCAGGTAGTCCTAACGTAGTGCCGTGTAGTTTAATGTCATTCGGGTGGCTATCCCCGGAAGTCGTTTTCGCCCGCATCGGGGTTTACCTCCTTGACTATATTATGTATGATACCATACCTGCCAAGACCCCGAAGTCAACCCCAAAGTTTTTTTAAAAAAAGTATTGACAATGCTCTCAGTTTAACCATAGGTTCCCTTAATGGATGTTCCATCGGATGACAAAGAGGAGCTAATGGAGGAGATTACTTCTGCCATTGAGCAGGTAGTGGAGGTAAAGCAACTGGGTCAAATCAAGAGTCTTTCGGTGTATGACCCCAAAAAAGTAGCAAGGCTACTTTACTTATACAGCAAAGGAACGAGCCAGACGGCTCTGGTAAAGAAATACAAATACTCCAGGCAAACCGTCCTGAACGTGCTGGTGGACTACGCAGATCATCTTGGCAAACTACGGGATGTTGCTGGGAAGATTTCCGCAAAGAACTATATGAACATATCTTCCTTGGAGGAAGATTTGATTGAACGGGTGCGTGGGCGAATGGAGGACGACCCGGAGTTTGAGGTAAACTTTAAGGATCTAAAGGAACTATCAATAGCCAAAGCTAACTCCTTCCGCGAGGCAATGACCTCAAGGGGAGAAGCCAGTTCCATCACCGAGGATCGGCACGTAATCACGCAACAGGACTACGATGACACCCTAGCTGCGGCTAGGGCTAGACTTGAAGAAATGAAACGCGCCGATGTCATAGATACGGAGGACACCAATGAGTAATAATATAAAGAAGCTTGAGGACAACGAGGAACTATACGAGAAACTGCGATCCCTGTTTACCGAACACTTTGACCACTTTTGCTTCATCGTAATGGATGAGGACGGTGATCTATACTATGACTACAACAATGTACGAATCGGGCGTATGCTAATCAACGAGACACGCAAGGAAATGGAAGCGGAGATTGAGGATTGCGAAGCTATATGGTTCGATGACGAAGAGGAAGAATAACTATGGGAAAAGGATGCTCACCCCGGAAGGGACATAACGCTGAAAAGCAAAGCAAGAACCACGATGACATCGACTGGAGTAAGAAACCCACCGATCGCAAAGTTACCGTGCGCGTTAACGGCAAGAAGGTTTAATGCAATGAATGCAACACTTTAAAAAGTAAAACGCACATAGTAGAAGTATAGATGGAGCTAACATTTACAGAACACCCACTGCTACCTTCTCCAACGGATGAAGAGATCATCCTGTTGGGCGAGACAGATCCAAAGCTACTGGAGGAACTGTATAAAGCCCACGAGGGTAGAATCAAGGCTTCAATGGATGACCCCCTCCGCTATGGCTTCAACCTTCCCGGCTGGCAGAGGATACGTGATGCCCTGGACGAGTTCTATGAGGTAATTACATTTGGAGGAAACCGTAGTGGTAAAACGACCGGTTGTGCCAAGTTGTTGATGGAGGATGTAACCAAGCAGATGGATGGACACGTTGTATGTTTCTCACAGAACGCTGACACCTCCGTAAAGATCCAGCAAGCTGCGGTATGGGAAATGATGCCAAAGGAGTTCAAGAAGAAAACCAAGAGCATCGAGGGATACATCAATTACTCAATGCAGAATGGATTCACTGGAAGTTCATTTGTTTTCCCCGATACTAGAACACGGGTGGACTTCAAGACCTACACCCAGTACAGCAATAATCCAACAATCCTTGAGGGATTTGAATTTGGTTTTAAAAACTGCACGGGTATGAACATCGGTGCTTGGCTGGATGAATACCTTGGGGATGCAGCGTTAGTTAACACTTTACGGTTCAGGCTTGCTACCCGAAACAGTAAGATGCTCGTTGGCTTTACCCCGATTGATGGTTATACATCATTCATTGCTGACTATCTCAAGAATGCTGAAACCTTAGAAACAAGACCCGCTAAACTACTCCAAGGTCAGCAGGTTCCAACCATTCAATACAGTCCATCAAGGGATGCCGGGGTTGTTTACCTACATTCGGATGAGAACCCTTTCGGTGGATATGAACGTATTGCCAAGGATCTAAAGGGAAGACCCGAAGACGAGATCAAGGTTCGTGCCTACGGACTACCAGTAAAGTCAGCAAATTCTTTGCTTCCTTACTTCAATACTGAGGTAAACGTACTAAACGATACGCCCAATAAATACGGGATGACGTTCCCCGACATATCAGAGAAGTCGAAGTTCAGCTGTTACCAAGTGGTTGACCCCGCAGGTGCTAGGAACTATTCAATGATATATGCAGCGGTAAACGAAAACAAAGATGTTTATATCCGAGCCGAATGGCCCGATCGTGCAACATACGGAGAGTGGGCTTTGTTTGGTGAGCCGAAGTGGAAATACGGTCCAGCATCAAAGAAAATAGGACTGAACGTGGAAGGTTACTGCGAGTTGTTCAAAGAGATTGAAGAAGAACTAGGCATCGAAGTCATTGAAAGAATTGGTGACTCCCGCTACTTTGCTAGGGAAAATGAAAACAATGATGATCTATTTACTGCCTTCTATGACTACGGCATAAGCTTTGTGCCTTCTAGTGGTGTAATGGAAGAGTTGGGCATAGCTGCCCTTGATGACTGGTTCAGCTATAACCCGAACATAGACGTTGATGAGGTCAATAGACCAAGATGTTTTATTCACAGCGATTGTGGAAATCTCATTGATAGTCTGATAAACTATAGCTCAAACGGAAAAGCGGACGAAGCACTAAAGGATTTCTTTGACGTCATTCGATACTTAAGGATGTCGAATGGTGGAGAAGGTCCCGACTTTTTATCTAACAGCTCACTGCAAGCTACACTTAACACACGAGGAGGATATTAATATGGCAAAGAAAAGACTGTCAGAAATGGCAAAAGAATACGGATTAACTTTCGATCAAGCGCACGAAATTGCATCAAACAATCTTGATGAAGAAATGATTACCGGCAAAGGCAAAAACCTTTGGATCTCCAAGGAGGGTCAGGACTGTATGGAGAGCCTGATTCCTATGGTTAGTCAGCATCGTGGTATAGTTATATCACAAGCACCTAACCCTAGATTTGTATTTGTTAAAACCCAGGAGTCCGTGAAAAAGTTCAAAGTGCTAATTCCGCTTGCCTTATCTGGTAAAATGGACTCAAAGGTAATTTACTTTGAGGGGGACAGTTTAAGCGGCGAAACAAAGTACACGATGATTAAACCCCCAATGCGCCGATAACATTGCCAAGTATGGTAAAATATTAGAATTTATGGAATCCGAAAATATCTCAAACGCATTAACCTACGTAGAGAAAGAGCCAAGTGTCCAAACGCTTCGCTTTGCATACGATCAAACTGTAACTGAACTTGAGTCATACTTTGATTTATGCAGAACCAGTTATGATGACAGGCGCAATTGGTGGCCCGGAAAAAGCCGTGACCACAGAAAGCACGGTGCTGACGCATTCCCCTGGGAGGGAGCTTCGGATATGGAGAGTCACGTTATTGACGAACGCATTACTCGACTGGTGTCGTTATTCGTTGCGTCCTTGAACCGAGCTAATGTTCGTGCGTTCCCAACTGCGGTAGATGATATAGGTAGAGCCAAACTTGTTTCTAGCTTTCTCAAGTGGATGGTTACTTCGGGATACATCCCTCGTTTCAATCGTGAGATGGAACTGGGTGCTAACTACCTGCTAGAGCGCGGTATCTTAATTACTTACGTAGGTTGGCATCGGGAGGACAGAACCTTTCTACAGGAACTGAACCTAGATCAAATCGCTTCGATGGCTCCAGAGATTGCCGAAGTAATAAGAACCGGAGAAGAGGACGACACACTAGTCACATTAGTGCAATCTACTTTCCCCGGCGTCACAACGCGCAGAGCTAAAGCTGCATTAAAACAATTACGTAAAAAAGGAGTAGCTAAGTTGCCAGTTGTGCGCCGCCAAATTGATGCGCCCGAAGTTAAGACTTTAGCCCCCGATGGGGACTTTTTCTTTCCACCCTATGTAACCGATCCACAACGTGCGCCGTATTGTTTCTGGAAAACATACTTCACCCCGCAGGAACTTGAAAACAAAGTTGCTACGGACGGATGGGATCCTGACTTCGTTGATTACGTTATTAAGAACTACCGAGGTGTAAATGCTGACAGCATAGAGCGATCCAATGAGAACCGCCGATCCACAAGCATAACTGATAACGCCTATGAAGCTGACGAACTGGTAGAACTTATTTACGGATACCAGCGTCTCGTTGATCAGGAGGATGGGGCAGAAGGAATCTATTGCACCGTTTTCCATCGTGAGTTCAGCGGAAACGAACAAGCACCAGGTTACGCAAAGTTTGAACTTCTTAACGGATACGAGGACTACCCAGTAGTAGTTACAAAACTTTCCGAGGACAGCAAACGTCTCTATGACACAATGACTGTTCCCGATGTCCTACGTGGCATACAGAACCAAGTTAAGGTTGAGCGCGACTCACGAGTGGATCGCAACAGCATCGCTACCCTACCTCCAATACTTCACCCAGTTGGGCAAGCCCCAACGGACTGGGGTCCGGGTCGTATGATTCCATATCGCCGTAAAGGAGATCTGGACTTTGCACCGACACCACCATCCCCAACAGGTTCCATAGAAATCGAAAAGACCCTTGAGCAACAAGCTGATCGTCTTATTGGTCTCGATGAAACATCTACAATTAGCGGAATACGTAAACAATTCCTAGTGGATAAGTATTTATCACACGCAGCAGAAGTAATGTCTATGGCATTCAAATGCTTCCAGCGATTTGGACCGGATGAAATTTTCTTTCGAGTCACAGGGAATGCTAACCCACTAACCCTGACAAAGGGGTCAGCGGACGAGAACTACGATATAATGATTACTTACGATGTTCTTAATGCTGATCCACAGGCACAGGAGCAAAAGCTACAACAGGTTGTAGCCTTGACACAAATGGATCGGAATGGTCGAATCAATATGGATGCTCTGCTTGATGTAGCCGCATCCTCCATTGATCCAGTCCTTGCCGATAACATTCTCCAGCCAGCCAAACAAGCTACGGAACAAGTTACTCAGTTTGTTACTGATGACTTAGCTAAGATATATTCCGGGATGGAAATGCCAGCCCGACCAAATGGCGGTCAGCTTGCGTTGCAAATTATTCAACAGTATGCCAAACAACCCGATATTGCCCAAAGACTTGCTCAGGACGAAGCATTTGCAGCCCGTCTTCAAAAGTATGCTGGTCAGTATCAGTTTGCTCAACAGCAGCAAATCAATGCCACCCAGTACGGACAGTATGGAACCGCAGCCGCACAAGTCGGCAACGTCCAAACACAAGGACTTACTGGATCTTAATATGGCGGATAAACAGAAATACGTACCAGTAATCAAGGAACCTCAATACGTTCCAGTCGTTAAGGTTGGTTCCAAGAAGGCAAAGGCAAGCCCCTCGCCAAAACCAGCTAATAAAAGCACACGGGAGTATGGCGCACAACGGGCTGAACAAAAACGCCGTGATAAAGTAGTTAACACATTGATTGATTTAATTGCTCTGGAGTCCAGAAGTGAAGGCGTCCCCGGTATGGCTGTCGTTGCCAAAAGTATTCTTAATCGCAAGAAATACATTGAGGACGGAAAGGACTGGGAAGGTTTCCCAGTGTATAAAAATGCGTACTGGACAAAGGGTAAGAGCGACATTATGTCTATCATAACCGCAAAGGATCAGTACGAGCCAATGAATCCAGATGGCACACTGCGATACGATGATCAGGATCCATTAACGCAACAGGATCGGGATCAGTCCAGGATGGCATTAAATATTGCTCTGAATGACCAGGAGTATGCCAAGATGGTTGAGGCAACGGGACTACCGCAGGAAGCTTTCTATGCCTCAGGTTTTAGAACCAAGACGGCAAAGGATGATCCTTCTCAAAATGTTGGGAACTTTATTTACAAGAACCATATTTTCAATACCGCTACTGGAACCGAAAAACCATCAAAGAAGTAATATGCAACTAGAAGACGATCTCAAACAACTTTCTAACTATGAAGCCTTTGCTCGGTTTGTAGCAGTTATCGAACAACTGCGTGAGGAGTGCATTGCGGAAATGCACAAAGCACCCACAGAAACACTACAGCAATTAGCAGGTCGAGTACTGACATACGACCAGCTGTTGCAAATGTGCGACTGGAAGAACATCCGACAGATCCACAGCCAATCCCTCAGCTAGGGTTGCGTGGTATGTTACAATAATTTTATCGCCATCGCTCGGCGTCAAGGAGTGGAAACAAACAAATTATGTCAGATGAAACAGTAACGGAAATCGCTGAGTCCGTATCAGAAAATCCAGCGGAGCAAAGTAATATGACAGCGGCTGACTTTATAGCCAGACGCTTGGGGCAAAGCACGGAAGTTGCTGATCCTGAACCAGAGGTAACTAGCGTTACCGATGAGACAGAAGAAGTAACTCCGGAAATTGCGCCACCATCAGAAACAGGCGAAGAGAAAACCCAAGAAGAAGGTGATGAGGCGGAAGCCACGGAACCCGAAACAGAGGCAACCTCGGAGGATGTTCTTTCACAGTTAGACCTTGATGATATGTCCGAAGAAGATCTTCGTGAACTATCTGAAAAACTTGGCAGTCGGGCAGTGGCACGATTCGGAGAGCTTACCGCAAAACGGAAAGCAGCCGAAGAACGTCTTGCCCTATTAGAGGCTAAGTTGCAGGAAACACCTAAAACTCTCAAAGCACCCGAACAAGTCGCAGATAACCCCTTCGCTTCACTAAGTACAGTTGAAGCCCTACAGGAAAAAGCCGATGAAGTAAATTCAGTAATCGAGTGGGCAGAGGATACGTTGTTTAATGCAGATGGATATGGTCCAGAAGATGTAGTAGCTACAGTTGGTGATAAAGAAATGACCAAAGCAGATGTGCGGAAGACTTTATTGAACTCTCGCAAATCTAGGGACAAGTTCTTACCAGCACAACTTCAGACCCTGCAAGCACAGGAGCAAGGAGAACAGCTTAAGCAAAATTTTGATGCTAAAGCAGTTCAAGAACTTCAGTGGCTTTCAGGAGAGGACAATGACACAAGGCAACAGTATAATGCAATTATGCAGGATAAACGAGTGGAGACGATGCTAAAGAATCTTCCGCCCGATGTATCCGCACAAATGCCTTATTTAATGGCTCACGCAGCCAACAGTCTATATGGACGCAAGCCAGTTCCACAGGAAAAGGCTTCTACTTCACCGAAGTTAAATCCACCTAAGACCGTTGATTCAGTTGCGGCGCAGTCAGAAAAGAAACCCGATCCCGCCAAGAAAGCCCTGCAAGGCTTGGTAGATCAATATCGCAATTCTGGTGATAAATCTGATTTCATCAAATACCGTACACAAAAACTTAAAACCCGATAACCAATTATAAAATATTATGGCATTCTCAAATACCTATGATGTAAATAATCCTGGATCGGCTGTTTCCAATCGCGAAGACCTTACAGATGTATTGACCATCTTGGCTCCCGAAGAAACTCCGGTTCTTTCCTCCGCACAAAAACAACGTGCAGTAGCAACCAACACCGAATGGACTGTTGACACGCTTTCAACTCCCAGTACCGCTGGTATCGTTGAGGGTGATGACGTTCTCGTTCATACTGACCAATTCGCTGGACGCGCTCGTATGGGCAACTTCACGCAGAAATTCCGCCGCAACTACAAGGTCTCCGACCTTCAAGAAGCTGTTGATTCTGTTGGTCCCGCTAAGATTGCTCAAGCAGAAGCCAAAGCTATCCGCGAACTAAAACGTGACATCGAGGCAACTCTTTGCTCCGCCAATGTTAAGCAACAAGCTACTGATGTTCTTCCATACAAGATGACTGGTCTTGGTGGTTTCATCGACAGCAACGCTGCTGACTCAACTGTTCCTGCTGGATTCAAAACTCCTGCAAGCAGCATCTACACCACTACTGAATCAGCCGCTAACGCATTTAGCGAAACTGCTTTCAATGACATCATTTCAAGCATCTTTGAAGTGAATGGTGTATCCAACGGTCTTGTCCTTGTGGCTGACGTTGGTCTTCGCCGCGTGATTAGCGACTTCGCTCGTTTGTCAACTGTGACTACCGAAACTAGCATCCGCAACGTGGACTATGACGGTAATGTTGCTGCTATCAAGCTCTCTGTTGAGCTTTACCAAAGCGACCACGGTGTCGTGTCTATCGTCAACGCTAACCCTGACTGTATGCCCAACTTCGGCGGAACCACTGCTAACTCTAGCGGTTACCTCGTCAATCCTGAGTACTACGGCATTCACGAGCTTATCCCAATGGGAAGCACTCGTCAGCCCAACAACGGTGGCGGTGAGCGTGGTTTCGTTGATTGCGCCCTGACCCTCGGTGTTTACCACCCACAGGCTCACGGCTTGATCCAAGACGTTCAGTAATTATTCTGGCTGGGGGGCGAAAGCCCCCCCGCCTTTTTATTATGCAAGTTGTAAACCAACAGCCACATATTTCCGATGAGGAAATAAACAATGCTTTGATGGCAGAGATTCAAGCGAGTCTCCACGAAGAAAAGCATACTGAAACAGATCGCTATAACTTAGCCCGGAAGGATGCTACCAGTAATATTGGTAAAGAACATCCTTTGCTCGGAAAATGTGTAGCGGTTATGCCACCAAGAGAATACTTCCGACTGATCAAGAAATACGGACACGCGGAAGTTCATTCTAAAGAATTTTTAAAATACTTCCAAAAGAACTTTAGCGATCTCAGCCCCAACAAGATTTAATGCAAACCAGAACATACGGCGATCTCTTTAAATTGATTCAATCCCTTGCTGGGGTTCGTGCGTTTGCACCCTCGGAGCAAGACGATATTGCTAATTTGATTAATCGCAGGTTCTCGGAAATATACAACGAAAGCCCAATATGGCCCCGATACGTTGTTCCTTCCGAACCTCGGCTGGGTACATTAAGCCAAATCATTCCCTACACACAAAACTCCTACGTGATTAGCAATGCGGGAGTAAGCAAAGCCAACGGGCTTTACGAACAGGGTATGAGTTCGGACTTGTCGGATGCTTATACTCTTAACGGATCCCAAATCCGTTTTACTATAAGTGGATTTACTGGATCGGATGAAGATGCCAACGGCGAGTATCAGTTTAATTACGCAACAAGCTTGTCGGGCGGAAGTGGCTCGATGGAAAATGGTGAGTGGGTTAATACAAAAACACCGGGCTATAGAATTAGACGTTATTTATTTTCTAACTGGTCGGGTCCAACTGGTGATTTCTGGGAACTTTCATCTCCATCTAGTTCGGTTATCGCAACTGCTCCGAACAAAACCCTTTACCCTTGGCTTGCTACGTGGAGCCTTGGAACTTTTTCTGGCCCGGACGAAACCTATAACCTAAGTAACGGAGGTGTTATCAGCGAAAACACTTTATCCGCCCCCGCAGTTTCATCTGGTGAAACAGAAAAGAGCATATCATTATATACTGCGGGTTCTGGTTTTGGAAAAGCAATTAACTTTTCTGACTACTCACAGAACAACGGATTGCTACCAACGCCTTCATCTACATACACGCAGGACATTGGTGACTTTATTCGCATTCATAGAACTGAACCGTTCTTAAATAATTCTGCGCTGGAGTATGACTTCTATGTATCCTTTGATGGGGCGCACGTAATGAACGTGGTTGCATCTATTGAGGGAGTATATTACGTTACATACAAAGCCCCGTTTGTTCCATTCTCGGTAACCTCTGATTATACCAATAGTGCGGTCGAGGTTCCACTGGAGTTCTTTCATTACTTAGCGCACAGCACTTATGCTGACTTCTTGCGTATGGACGGACAGACGGACAAGGCTTTTGCCGAAGAGCAAAAGGCGGCAACCTATATGGCACTTGAATTAGAACGCATCGACACACGATC
>WLWH01002025.1_pt1 | contig 12055 bp, 8 predicted proteins | sample 6712741 | NCBI WGS metagenome assembly WLWH01 (sample SAMN12718694, study PRJNA515312) | sponge metagenome | isolation source: marine sponge | host: Mycale hentscheli | place: New Zealand: South Island, Marlborough, Capsize Point | collected 2003-05-01 | reverse complement strand
GGCCGCCGCCTTGTCGCTGATGTCCTTGCTGTTGTCCTTCTTGCTACCTCCGCTGCTGCTCGGCTCGCTGGACGGCGGCGGCTCCAGCTGAGCTAGGACCGCACGGTGCCAGTCGGGGCTGGCCACTGTGTAAGAGGACGACCGAGGCTGCCGCAGCCAGCGCTGCCACACCGCTGAGGTGCAGCCGAGGAGGTCGTCGATAGACTGGTAGTCCACTACCGGAAGCAGCAGACCGGCCGCCGGCCGGAAGCCCTCCAGCACCTGCTCCAGGCGCTCGATGCTCACTGCCTCGGACCAGTCGTCTGGCGAGATGCCGTCGACCTCTGGAAGGCCGGGTGGCTTCGCCGCCACCACCCCTCGCACCAGCCGCTGGCCCTGTGTCGAGGACCGCCGGGGGCGGTAGAGCAGCAGCTTGCTGGTGCCGCTGGCAGCGTGCTTGGTCGCTCTAGTGCTGCTCCTCAGGGTACCGAGCACCGCCAGAGTGGCATCTTTGTACTGGTACACATAGCCGTCTTGTGGGACATCTATCATAGTTTATTATCAGACACGGGTTATAGTGGCCCGGTAAGCCTTTGCGCCTTGTGGTGGTCGGGCTGTACCCTGGACTTGGTCTCAGAATTGTGGCTGTGGTGGGGTCCTGCGAAGCGGCGCATCCCACGACTACATAGGCGCAACACTACCGTGTCCGGCACACACACACCTGTTGTTTCTGCTGTGCGGTCCACCACCTGTCTCTCGCAGCCAGCCAGCCAACATGAAGCGGAGCGCCGCCGCCACTGAGGCCACGTCGACAGTCCGTGAGTTTCGGCAGCGCAAGCGAGCTAAGGCGAGTACCGCCGAGGATAGGCGGGAAGCCGCCGCTCGCATCGGCCGGGAGCAGCGGCTCCTGGGCCAGCTGCGGCAGATGTTCCTGCTCTCGGGTGAGTGCTTTCACTTCGAGACGTTCTGCGCCAGCGACCTGAGCCTGCTTCACTTCTCGGGCGACCTGCAGCCGGTGGTCACCATGGTCGAGCAGTTTCGCCCCCGCCACAACTTGCACCTGCAGGCGGTGCACAAGCTTTGTGACTCGTGCCCCGCCCTGAGCCGTGTGCTGCTGGCCCACCCCACGTGGCTGTGGGACAGCCTGATGCTGTGGTCCTTGCTGGAGGGCGAGGAGCAGGTGGAAGCCTGCCACCAGCATCTGGTCGACCTGGTGCGTACCTTCCATCGCCAGCACCGCAGCATGCTGCAGCGGCAGGTGTCGGCCTTTGTTAAGCGTTCTTCCCGCTACAGCCTCATTCACGATATTGTTGACAGCTACAACCGGAGGTTGGACCTGCCCGAGCCGCCCTTCCTGCTCGGCGCCACCTGCCTGTCGGTGCTGATGGCCTGTGGCATCTTTCGGCGAGAGCAGGTGCATCTGCTCGAGAACGGTTTCTTGGTAGTGCACTCGGAGCTGGACCAGTACTACCAGAAGCATCAGCAGGTTGTGCTGCAGCTCGACCCGGCCTTGATCGAGTCCAACATCATGACGAAGTTGGTGACCTTTCGCTCCCAGTGCGAGCTGCAGCGCCGCTTCCTCCGGCGGCCCGCCTTTGTGGCAGGCATGCACCAGCTGCTGCAGCGCTTGCTGGACAAGAGCGAGCTGACCAACTTAGAGGCGAGCACCCTGATGGTGCTCGCCGACTGGCGGAGCAGCTCGCCTGTCAGGATGGACATGGACATCTTGGCCAAGCTGGTGCACCTCGCCACCTCCCATCCCGAGATCACCATGGATTCGAGCGCCTGCTCCCTGAGCAGGATGTGGCCGCACGTCGAGCGCCAGTCGGCGCCCTGCCGGCGCATGCTAGGTCGTGTAATTGGACGGTGGTCTCTCACTATCTTGAAGAAAGCTATGTCGTGCCCGACAAAACAGGCGTATCTGCTGGACTGGGCCGCTACCTGGCGAGTGATCGAGTTTGCTCGCAACTGGCTGCGGGACAGCCTCACCGCCAACGTGCAGGACTGCTGGGAGGTCGTGGCACACATCAGCATGAACTTGCTTCACCACCACATCGAGCGCACCATAGAGCTGGCACCCGAGTCGCTGTCGAACGTCCAGCGAGACATGGGTCACATTGCCACGGCACTGGCGGATGCCATCGAGCCTCGCTTGGCGCCCCGCTTGGGCGAGCTGCTTAACGTGGCCAGCTACGCAGCGGTGCGTCTTCATGCGGGCTGGGCGCCTTGCGCCACCGGCCTCATGATCGCCTGCGCCAAGCGCTGCCCCGAGGCCGCTGACGCCATGCGAGCCGCCCCCAAGTACGACCCCACGTCGGTGGCGAAGATCGCCTCCACTGCCGGCTGGACGGCGGCCTTGCCGGCTGCGGTCGGCGCCGCCAAGGGAGGCTCTGGCAAAGAGGACCACCCGACAGAGGACCCGCCCGACCAGTTGCTGTGCCCGCTCACCTGCGAGATCATGGAGGACCCGGTCGAGCTGCCCAGCTCCAAGCAGGTGGTGGACCGCCTAAGCCTCGAGCGGCACCTGCGGACCCGTCCTAGCGATCCCTTCACCAATGCGCACCTCACCATGGACATGGTGTCGGCCTGCCCGGGCGTGCGGCGCCGCATTGCGGCATGGCATCGGCGGCAGGCAGCCTGACCGGACCTAGCTCGAATGAAAGAGCTTTCAATACAGGGAGAATTTTTTACTATCCTATAACCGAAAACATCCTCGACTATGCCGTGCCACTGTGGACCCACTTACAGCAACAGCGTCTCTGACTCCTGCGCCTCGGACTTCGGTGCCCCCGCCTCCGACGCCTCCCGCTTCATCCAGGCGGACCAGGGCCGGCTCATCCAGAGCCAGGCCACGCCGGTGCTCCGCTCGGGCGACTGCTTCTGCCTGCAGACCAAGGGCCTCTGCGGCTACACCAACCAGGTGGCCTACCTCACTGTGCGTGACGGCCCCCAGTGCCGCCCCGACCGCCTCTACGTCTTCATCAGCTCTGACGAGTGCATCTGCGAGCTCTCTCGCTGCGACCTCCTCGCCAAGAATGCAGACGGCTCTGATAAGTACGAGAAGGCTCTCTGGAGCAACGCTGAGGGCGCTTTCGTCGCCGAGGGCAGCTGCTGCCCTGTCGATGCGGAGTTCACCCTCTGCGGCGCCCTGCAGAAGGTGCACCTCCGTGCTTCCCGTGGCCGCCTCACCTGTATCCGTGTGACCTCGGCGACCGGCGACAAGTGCTGCACCAACCGCAGCCTCTGCAACTGGTACGCCAGCCGCCTGGCGTCGCACAACGAGTGCTGCGAGATCATCCGTGACGACTGCGGCTGCTGTGAGCCGTGCGTCTGTGACAACGGCGATGTCGACGACTGTGGTTGCGAGAACGGTGACTCTACCGCTTAGTAAGAGCACCCTCCCGCATGCCTCCTCTCATTTTTTTCTCTTTTTCTTTTTAAGTCTTGGATCGTCAGATATGAACTTATCAAATAGATAACCAAAGAATCTATCTATAATTCCAAATAATCTATAAATAATATTATCAATCATAATCTACCATCATTAACTTTATGCCTAACTTTTTTTGTTGTTTTGTAGGACTTCTATGAATTTTATATGAGCCTTTAGGCTTATCTTTTAGATTCTTACCTCTTAAAGTCTTATAATAGGTAATTGTTTTTATATCTATGAGTTCTATTTTACCATTTTTATCAACGATAACAATATCAAAAGGACAAGCAGGATCTACTGATTTAGCTACATAATAGCCTTGTCTAGTCAGCTTTGCGATAGCTTCATATTCGCCTACAGTTCCTTTAATTGATGTTTTCTTTTGTCTGTCAGAGATTTTTTGTTTATCTGATGGCAAGGTATTATTTTACAAAGTAATTGTAACCGCTTGTTATTATCCCTGCTAAAGCTATTAATATCCAAATAGCACCTTTTCCCTTGTTAATGTCTGCTCTTAAAGATTTAGTTTCATCTTTAACTTCTTTCACCTCTTTAACTAAAAAATCAATCTTTACTTCTGTTGCTGATTTTCTTGGCATATTATTCTACCCTTTGACCTACAGCGATTGATCTGATAGCTGCAACTAATGCAGCAGGATCTTTAAAGTTTTGAGCTAAATCAACAAAAGATTTAATTCCATCATCAGAGGTTAATCGTTTAGCAAATAATTCAGAATTTTTAGATAATGTTCTTTCGTCTAAAATATTTTTTATATAAGTTATTACAGGTATTCCTTCAATAACTTGTCCTCCTAAATTTCTTTGTAAGTCTTGCATTTGTTTACTTCTTGATGCAGTTGGAGAACCAGCTTTAGCGTTTCTACCAGTTGCTCTTAATGCCATAGCAAAACTATCTACAGCTTTAGCCATTTGTGTTCTTGTAACTTTATTGCCTTTTTGTTTAGAAAGCTGGAATAACATTTCAGTAAAATTATTTCTTGCTTTTGGACTTCCAACTATAGCTTTACTAAATACAGCACCTGTATTTAATCCTTCACTCATATTATCAGCCAATGCTTTAGTAAATGCTTCGTCAAAATATCCAGAAATAATTAATCTCCATTTGTCATAGTTCCCTGATTTACTAAATGAATTTGCTAATTTTTCTATGTCTCTAGGAGATACTTTGTCAGAACCCAAATATCTATAAACTCTACCTACGACATCTGCATCATCTACCCAACCTGCAACTGATATGTCTTTAAATAGTTTTGTTTTATCAATTGGTTTAATGTAAGCATTTGTATATTGAACATATTTTTTTTGAGCTTTAGCAAAATCTTTATTGCTTCTTAAAACTAAATCTAAATCATTTTTTACATCACTTAATATTCTTTGCTCTGATTTAAGTGCTGAAGTTTTGTTAGGATTTTTAGATATGTTAATAATACTATCTTGTAAATTTTTAAATATGTCATGTAAATTTTTACCCTTAGCATCTGATACCAGTAACTGTTGTTTATAATCTTCCAATATATTTACATAAGGTTTGTTCGTTTTTTGTGTTTGCATTTTAGAAATTTTTGCAACAATATTGTCAATATCTACTTGGTTAAAGTATGTATTATTAAATTTTTCACCACCTGATTTATTCCAAAGTTTTGATCTGTTAGCTTGTAATAAAATACCTGCTTTTTTTTCTGCATTTAAAATTTGAGTTCTACTTAGTTTAGATGGATCACTTATTAATCCAGTTTCTTTTGCAAAACCTTTTATGAAATTTATAATTTGTTTAGGTCTTGTTTCGTAGAAGTCATCCATAATTTTTCCACCTTCTAAAGAAACTCTAATATTACCTTCTGTTGCAATAAGATTTGCTTTACCACTAGCTTCACCAGCTGTAAGTTTTAAACCTTTACTAGCTGCATAATTTTGTAATTTTTGAGTATTATTTATAACCTCATCTTTAGGTAATAAAGTTTTTGCTATACCTGCAACATTACCTCTCCTTAATGCAAATATGTCAGATAAAATATTAGTACCTACACCAGCAACAGTTCCAGCACCTTGACTACCAGTAACCTGCTCAACACCTTCTGCAACACCTCCAGAAAAAGCACCAGTTCCAGTTAATATTGCTTTTGCTTTTGTGCCTTTACCTAAGATTCCTCCAGGTGCAGCAAATTCTCCTATAGTTTCTGCATACTGTCCTGCGGTAGTTCTAGGTTCATAAGTTAATACATTTTTTCTAAAAATTTCACCTGGTTTTATTTTAAACATTTTAGATTCTATTTCTTTAGCCAATTTGTTTTCTTCATCTATTTCTTGTTGTGATTTACCCATTTTTCTTTTTATGTAATTATTTACAGGAGACATAGTTTTATCAATTATCATAGATCCTAATTCATTTATTGCTTGTGGTAAATCAATGAGATAACTTATACCTTTTAAAGCTCCAACTGTTCCAGATATTGCAGCATCTTTGGTAGATGAAATATTTTCTTTTACTTCTGTAGGACTTTCAATAGATGGTGTAACTTGTGTTTTTTTTAACTCATCTAATAAATTATTAATAGCTGACATTATTCAAAAAATTTTTTCCATTCGTTTCCGAACTGTTGATTCAATTGAAATTCTATTTGCTTAGGGTTATAATTCATATTTTTATATTCTTGTGTTATAGATAAAACATCATCCCTTTCAACTTGGATTGGATTTTTTTCTAAATAGTTTTTAAAAGCACCAGTTGGTTTTCCATCTTTATCTAATGTTTTAACACCGCCACCTTGTAAATATCTTTTTGATCTTTCTATAATTTTGTTATTCAATTTTTGTTGTAATCTTACTTTTGATAAGAATACATTTGGTGCATCACCTTTACTTGGTATTGATCTTTCTAAGAAACCAATTTCTTTTTCACCGGCTGCAACACCAGTAATTAATTTTCTGTATTGGTTAAAATATTGTTCAACAGATTGATCCCAAACAGCTTTTCTTTGAGCAAAAGCATCTATTTGATCATTTGAATAACCTGCTTTACTTAATGTATCAGATATAAATTTTTTTCCTTTTCCTATATATGTTAAAAATTCAGGTTCAAATAAATTTTCCATACTAGATAGAGTTACTTGTAATTCTTCTGCACCTAATAATTTTTTACCAGCTTCTGTTAAAGTTGATTTAGGTACTCCAGATATTCCCTCTAGTGAAGTTGCTTGAACTCCTGGTTTACCAACCTCATAAAAACCTTGAGATTTTAACTCTCTAAATTTTTGCAAATCTTCTTTGTTAGATAAATTTAAAGTTATTGGAGTTTTCTGACCTTGACCAATCATATTAATTAAATCTGGTTTTTTTTGAGTTAATTTATTTTTAATATAACCTGCCGGATCTAAATTAAATAAATCTCTTTCAGTACCTTCTGGAATAGTTTCTCCATATTTTTTTATATATTTTCTTTTTTTTTCTTCTTCTTGTGCTTTACTTAAAAAAGCCTGAGTTTGTGCTGTTTGAGTTATAGCAGGTAAAAGTGAAGAAAAAGGATCTCTACCTTGTAATCCTGCACCAATAATGTTTGCACCTAATAATAAATTTGGATTAATATTTGCCATGCCACCTAAAAGACCTGGTTGACCACTTTGATTACCCATTAAACCACCGCCAGTACCAATACCTCTTGATGCTCTAGCTATCATTGTTTTTCTTATTTCATCCATTAGTGCCATTATATTAATCCTAATCTCCTTAAATAATCTATATTATATGGGTTGGTTGTTAAATTACTAGCCATTAGACCGCTATAGGGATCAGCAGAATAGCCAAACTGTTGATTTGTAGGTATTATACCCAATATACTATTAACACTATTTTTAGCATTATTATAGTCTGTTTGCAATTGAGAACTTAATGGTGAACCTTGAGTCATAAGCATACTATCAAAATATTTATTTACCATAGAATCTTGAGGAGTTGTATCAGATATTATATTAGGTAACTCAACTTGTGCTTGGTTATATAAATCATTAATTTCAGTTTCTGATAAATTTTGATTTACTGATCCATCACTATTAAATATCCTGCCTATCCAACCACCTTTATCTATAGGTTGTCCACTACCCATGCCATCAGCAGTATAACCACCATATTTTCCTGTGCCATAATCAGTTGTAGCATTTTCTTTTATAGTTCTACCAGCTGCAACTAAAAATCTTAATGTTGGTGAAAATTTTAATACTGGATCAGTAACTACAGCATCTTTCCAATGTTCGCCAAGAGTTAAATTTGTTGTTCCTTTATTGCCTTTATAAAAAGAATAATTTTTACCTTCTGTATTATTTAATCTATTCATTTCTGCTTGGTAAGCATCTTGTTCTTCTGGAGTATAATCAGTCCAATCAGATTTATCTAAACCAAGTTCTCTTAATTCTTGATTAGTTTTACCAATGGCTTTTTGTGTAGCTTTAAAATGGTCAGGATCTGGTGCTAAGTATTCATCTTCAGCATCTACTCCTCCTAAATCAATCCCAGCTTCATCATAAGTTGATACAGGTGTAGATGTTGTTGGTGGATTTAATATTGATGGAGGTGCAGATGGGGGTGAATAACTTTGACCACCTCCGCCTCCTCCTCCGCCACCATAAGTGCTAGCAACGTTATAAGAATGAAACTCAACAGTCTCACCAACAAAGGCAGGAGTGTCTAAAACAATCTGATTACCATTAGTAGCAGTATACTCCGAAGATGAAAGTTTTACTCCATTTACAAATACATCAAGGAAATCAACGTTGTAAGTAAAATTAAATGCAGTCTGTCCAGCAGTTGCAGTATTTGTTTGTGTTGTTCTAAGTGTTGGGAATGATGCCCAAGTAACACCAGTTCCTACGTGTCTGAGATACTGACCAACAACACCTTCAGAACTACCAGCAGTAACTGGTCCACCAAGAGTAGCAATACCAGAGATATCAATATTTGAAACGATTAATCTATCGTTTACAGAATCATAAGCAAGATCAGAATCAGTAGCAACGTTAACCATCGTGCCACTGGTGAGACTTGTAAGAACAATTCTCTGCGTACCAGATGCAGCATTGAGAGTAGCACCAGTATTAACTAAGTTACTACCATCACCATAGAACTTAGTAGCACTAATAATGCCTGTAGAGGCATACATTGTAATCGCACTACCAACGTGAACGTTATTAGCAAACGTTGTGATACCAATAACATTAGGTATTGTAGTGTTATTAAGTACCGTCAGGTCGGTAAATGTTGGAGTGGAAGAGAACGTAATCGTTGCAATTCCATTTGGTTGTGGATCAGCAGTTGCTGTGACATTAATTCCACGGAAGTCCAGAGTATGAATACTTCCAGCAGTTCCAACTGTCCCACCTTCTTCCAGAACGTTGAAACCATTCAGGATATTATTGATTGAGAAGATACCAGGAACAGTTGCCCATTCCCACTTATTACCAGAAACAGATTTTAAAAGTTGTCCTGCTTGTCCATAATTAGAACCATCAGTACTGATACCACCAGATATCTTGATGTTATCAGTGTTTAAAGTATTATTGCTAGCATCAAAGGTCAGATCTCCATCAGTAGCAGCATCAACCATTGTGCCGCTAGTGAGTTGAGTAGTAACTAACCTCTCAACACCACTGGTTGCACTCAGAGTAGCACCAGTGTTCTGAAGGTTGCTACCATCACCATAGAATGCAGTGGCACTAACAATGCCAGTTGCAGCATATGCAGTGATTGCTGATCCAACATTAAATTCAGAACCGTTAAATGTTAGATTAGCATCATCTTCAAGTTCTCCACCAACACCTGCAATAACAATACGGTTATCTGTTAGATCTTCTACCTTTGCGGTGGTAGCATTAATGCCACCATTTACATCAATAAGACCAGCAAATGTAGAAACACCAGATACATTTAATTGATCAAGTTCAGTATGACCATCAACATCTAGATTTCCATCGAAGTCAACATCACCAGAAGCAGTGATACCACCAACAAAGAAGTTGGGAGCATATAAATCTGTATTGAACTCCATACGGGAGTTCGCATTATTCCAGGTAATAGTTTTATCACCAGCAGATCCATAGATGGTGATACCTGCACCATCAAGTGATGCGTTAGAAAGTTTTGGATCAGCAGAAGCAATACCAATATTAATATCTTCTACTTCAAGTGCTGTAGTGTTCAGTCGGGTTTCAGTGCCCTGAACAATCAGATTACCAGCAACGGTAAGATTGCCGTTAGAACTAATATCAACGTTACCAGCAAATGTAGAGACTCCAGTAACTCTTAATTGATCAAGATCAGTGTGCCCATCAACATCAATATTACCACTTAAATCAATATCTCCATTAACTATGAGTGTTCCATCAACAGTAGTATTGTCAAGAGTTGTGGAACCGTCTACATTCAGACCATCAAGTTCTGTAGTACCATCAACATCTAAATTGCCATTGAGGTCTGTATTCCCTCCAACGGTAGCAATACCTGATACATTTAATTGATCAAGTTCAGTGTGACCATCAACATCTAAATTGCCATTGAGGTCTGTATTTCCTGCAACGGTAGCAATACCTGATACATTTAAATTATCAAGTTCCGTATGACCATCAACGTCTATTCCACCAACAAAGGTAGAATCGCCAGATACATTTAGAGTATCAGTATCAGTAAGTCCTGTTACTTCAACACCACCAGTTGTAGTATGAAGTTTACGTGATCCAACGTGATGAATTTCTGATGGACCAGCACTATAAAATCTTGCTAATGTACTTCCACCACTACTTTGAAGGTGAATACCAGTTCCATCACTAGTTAGATTTAAGTCACCAGTTCCAGTGTCCTTAATATAACTCTGTCCACCACTATCGTGATATACCTTTAGATCCTGACTATCTCCCCAAGAGACTATTACGTTATCAGGATAGTTAACACTACCACTAAATGTAGCAACACCAGTAACATTCTGACCAGCAACGGTCAATGTATCTGTAATGTTAGTTGGTCCAACAACAAACAGAGAGAAATTCTGTGCGTCCGTAGTCCCAATACCAACTTTTCCAGTTGTTTGAAGAACTGTTTTACTCTCAGTATATCCTGATATACCAAGTTTTAAATTGGATTGTCTACCGCTAAGGAACTTGGACATTTCTGTGAGTTATATTAGTTTAATGTTTCTAAGATACTGATTGTAACTTTTATATTGGTAGCATCACTAGCAGATAAAACAAGTTTATCGCCAGGTTCAATAACAAGTCTACCAGTTACCATTGCTAAAGCATCATTACCCGGAATGGGTGTAGACTTTGTAAGTTCGGTAACTGTGCTACTTCTCTTATGAGAAAAGGTAACATCGTGTGATGTTGTATCAATATTTGCTGCCTGTGCCAGAAGAACAACACCAGTGTATCCAGTAGGTGCAGTATAAATTTCAGTTGCACTAGTATTGGCAACTACATTGACAGTTTTGAATACGTTTAACGGTAGGGCCACTTTCTTATTCTCCTCCTAATGCTAGAATTAACGGTGTGACGTTTGCAAATAAACTCTTGGAATAGAAATTACCAGAAATAGTTCCAGTAACTTGATCGATCACAACACCCTCACCGATTCTGAAGTTTCCTCCTTGGTCTGTGCTGGTATAGATTACTAATCCACCATTACGATTATCAACTTCATTTTCTTGGATGGCAACACCACCACGAGAAGGAAGTGATGCTACAGGGTCAGTTCCAGAACCAATATATTCAAAGGAATGAGAAGAAGCAAGAACTCTACTTTGTTTAAAGAAAGGAACTGTTGAACCAATGCCTACAGAATATGGAAGATTATTATTGAAAGTAACCGTACAAATACCAGAAGATATTGGGGTTGAACTCTTAACAGTATAATATGATGGGGTTAATTCTACAACAGCAGTTGCTGTATTTATCCCAACATCAGGAGTAGAAAATGTAACCGTAGGTGTAGTTTCATATCCACGACCACTTGACAAGATTTCAACATCAGTTACAAATCCATTCGTAACTGTAGGAATAGCAGTAGCAGCAATACTCCAAGGTTCATTCGGAGAACCAATCGTAATTGTTGGAGTAGAATTATATCCACTACCAGCATTAGTAATTGTTATCTTTCCTACTGTATAATATAATTCATCAAAATACGCAACCTGACCATCATAAGGTCTTATAACATTTACTTCTACTGTTCCTCCAGCGACATATGTATGTTCTCTATCATTTGGACCAACATGAACAGTAAACTGATTTGCTGCTGGAACAGACTTAACTGAGAAAACATATCCATTTTCTCCACTTGGGAAAGAAGCAATCGTGCTTATAGCAACTACACCTCCAGAAACATATGTGTGAGAAATTGTAGATGGTCCTACATTTACACTGAATGAGTCCGAAGTTGGAATAGTCAGAACATCAAAAATATGATTTGGATCACCGTTGCCAGCACCTGGTGCTGGTGGAAATATAGCATTGGATGGCGTTCCACCCTGATAAGCACATGAGAATGTCATGTTACTTAAAGTAGCAGCAATACCAACCGTAAAATCATGGTCTGCTGCTGTAGTTACTGTAAGGATGCCAGTGTGCCTGTCATAAGTAGCACCAC
>WLWH01002024.1_pt1 | contig 12072 bp, 4 predicted proteins | sample 6712741 | NCBI WGS metagenome assembly WLWH01 (sample SAMN12718694, study PRJNA515312) | sponge metagenome | isolation source: marine sponge | host: Mycale hentscheli | place: New Zealand: South Island, Marlborough, Capsize Point | collected 2003-05-01 | reverse complement strand
CTTTGGAAAGCGTCAGCGATTGCTGAAACGTCTGAGCGTTATCATCGGAACGGTAAATCGCGAGTTCCAGTCCACGTTCACCTGCTCCTAAACCAGTTCGTGAATCACCCTGATTACGAAACCGACCTGTCAGCCCAAGCGTTCCTTCCTGATCCTGGACCATGTTGCTACCACCGAACCAGTGTCCTGTTCCTGGTCTGTGGGGAGGGAGAATGACTTGTGCCTGATCCTGATCAATCAATGTCGAGGCAACTGCCTTCAGACGGGCTGTAATATCCAAATTCAAAACCTACTGGAACATCATTTAATGGCGGCAATACTATATCATAATTTTCATTAACATAAACATTATAAGTTTTATTATATGTACTATCAATGTATATAATTTCGGAAGAATCAACAACATCAACATCTGGTTTAATAAATGATTTAAATACATCTATATTAAATGATATAGGTATAAGCGACAGTCTTTTCGGTTTTAATTTTGCATTGTTTAATGAAGGTATTGCACCTAATGGAAACATAAGCAGTGCGCAATTTACTTTAGTAGATCAATTTAATGTACAACTTCTTCAAGGTACTGCTGTTGGAGAATATACAACTTTTACTTTAACCGCTGCTGAAGATGCTCAAGAAAACAATATTAGTTTACTTAACTATTTTAATTTAGTTCCTTCAGGAGTTGGTCCAGGGGCTATAGATTATAATGTTCGAGTAACTTCAGATTTTGTTAATAATGTTTACTATGGAGATAACGAAGACGCAAGAAACTTTACATTAACTTTTGTTGCTAATATAATAACATCAGTAGGACCTATAGTTACGGAGCCTATAACTTTTACTGAACAAATATTTTTAGCTAATGTAGTACCAGATATATATAAAAATAGAAACCAACCTCCTGTTCCTGCAGATTCTTATTTTCCACCAGGTACTGTTACAGTTAATAAATCTCCAAATGATTTAGAAGTTCTTGAAGTATATGGAAGAAACGGTGCTAACACAACAAGTAATCCTAATACTGAACTTAATTTAAGTTGGGATATAATAAGTGTAACAAACGCTATAACTACTAACCCTATACAACCGCCTTTTCCTTTTGGTTTAGAAACAAATATCGTTACCACAGGCGCTGCGGCTAACCTTATAGAATCATGTAGAGTTACAAACTTACAACAAAATACTATAAAAGCAGGTGAATATGATATTAATTTACAATTAGCAGATGCTGGTAACGCTGTTAAAAATTTAATAATAAAAGCTATATTTGGTACACCACCAACTTCTGTAGTAGAAAGAAACTATATTTTTAATGAAGTTGATAATTATCCTTTTGTAGAAGTTTATTTTGATTCACCTGGAGTACAAAATGGTTGGTACGTATACAGTGGATCTTGGGATGGTAATAGTTCTAATGTTAATGATATACCTTTAACTGAAAGTGGTTTTGTTTTTGGAAATAATATAAACGTTTCAGGTTATGTAAACTCTATAACAGATCCTAATCCATCAGCAAGTGCTTTTTATAATAGATGGTGGTGGAGCGGAAGTAATGCTGTTAACGCAAGAGATATTGTTAGACAAAAAATAGAAGACACTTATGATGTTAATAATAGTGTTACAACTGATTTAGAGTTTGGACCAGAGTTAGAACCTGGAGCTGAAAACGGAGCTGGATATGGTTTTACCATTATATAACAATGTAATTAAGACAATAAATAAGTAATATTTTATATGGGAGCTGTAATAGAAGTAAAATACTTTAACTCTTTTTTATTAAAGAAGATACCTGCAAAAAGCTCTGTACCAGTTTATGGTACTAATAACACACTTTTGTATTTAGGCTCTTTAGGTGTACCAAGTGATATTGGTGGTTACTCTAGAAGCTACACTGCTTCAAACACAGAAGTAGACTTTAGTTGGGTTATTGAAGAATCTAGAATAAGAGGTGGTTATAATAACACTACAGTTGATTTTGGAGTTAGAGCTTATACAACTACTGAAGAGCCAGAAGGATTTATAAGAGGTAACACTTTAATATATTCGGGTATATTTAATTCTAGAACTGGTATAAATCAAACTAATGTATTTTCTGTAGGTGAAGATATAACTAAGAGCTTAGACCCTGTAAATGGTACTGTTCAAAGACTTTATGCTGAAGATACTAACTTAATTATATTTCAAGAAAATAAAGTAAGTAAAGCGTTGATAGATAAAGATGCTATATATTCTGCAGAAGGCGGAGGTAGTGTAACATCTAGTAATTTAGTAATAGGGCAAATAGTTCCTTATTCTGGAGAGTTTGGTATATCTAGAAATCCTGAAAGTTTTGCTATATACGGTTATAGAAAATATTTTGCAGACAGAGATAGAAACGCTGTTTTAAGATTGTCAGGAGATGGTATAACACCTATTTCTAGTAATGGTATGTACGATTATTTTAGAGATAAATTTAATACTATAGACTCTGGCTCATTACCTGGTAGAATAACTGGTGGTTGGGACATGTATTCTAAACAATATGTTTTATGTTTACAAGGTGGTATTGGATCTGCTGATTCTACATATGATACACTTTCTTTTGACGAAAAAGTTGCTGGTTGGACTAGTTTCTATACGTATAATCCTGATTTTATATTTAGCTTAAGAAACAATACTTATACTTTAAAAGACAACAAGCTATATAAGCATTATTCTGAAAATGTAAATAGAGGTAATTTCTACGGAGTTGACAATGCTTCATCTGTAACTTTTGTATTTAACCCTGCACCTAACTATTCTAAAACATTTAAAAACATAAATTACGAAGGTAGCAATGGTTGGGAAGTTTCTAGTTTAGTGTCAGATCAAACAGGTGCTGTAAACGAAGGCGGATCTCAAGTTTTTGTTCAAGATGCTACTACTAAAATATATAGTTTAAACGAAGGTGAATATGTTATAAACCCAGCAGATGGACAACCAGTATCTAGCGCAGATTATCAGTCTGTGTTTTTTACAAATCAACCTGGTTTACCTAGAATACACGCAGGGTTTTTTAGAAAAGAAAATAAATACGTAGCTAATATTATTAATAATACATCTATGTCTCCATCTGAAATAAGAAGCGGAAATAGCATAACAGGTATTAAAGGATTTTTTACTACAGTAGTTGTTTCAACTGATAACACAACAGATCCAGGAGGTCCTAAGCAATTATTTTCAGTAGGAACTAATTATATAATGAACAACGGATATGAATAATAAAAAATTAATACTATGGGAGTACCTGCAGCAACAATAATAGGCGGAGCCGCTAGTATAGTAGGTGGTCTTTTTGGTGGTATAGGAGCTGGTAAAGCTAGAAGAAGAGCTGCTAGAGAAAGAAAAAGACTTCAAAAAAAATTAACTCAACTAGAGAATAATAGACAAGCTATTATAAATCCTTATGAAGACGTGCAAGACTTATCTTCTTATATTAGTAATCCTTTTGCTAATTTAGGTGTTGCTACTAAAGCAGCTGAAATGAAAATAGAAGAGTCAGATATAGCTCTAGCTACAACACTTGATACACTTCGTGCAACTGGTGCTTCAGCTGGTGGTGCTACCGCACTTGCTCAAGCAGCACTTAGAAGCAAAAAAGGTGTAGCTGCTAGTATTGAAAGTCAAGAAGCTCAAAATGAAAAACTAAGAGCACAAGGTGAGCAGCAAAAAGAACAACAATTAAGATCAGAGCAAATGAGATTGCAGCAAGCAGATGTTGCTGGTAAACAATTTGTGTTTAGTCAAAGAGAACAAAGAGAAATGCAGCAACTTAACAGAACAGCGGCTATGCTAGGTGCAGCTACTCAAGCTCAAGCTCAAGCTGGTGCTGATCAAACAGCAGCTATAACTGGTGCTTTTGGAAGCTTAGCTGGAATAGCAGGAACACCAGGAGCTTTCGGATAATAGTAATTGTAACAATATGGAAAATAAAAACATAACTAATAACCTTATTATAAAACAAGTAAATAAGAGTAATGCTATAGCTTATAATAAACAGTATTTAGCTGAAACATCTGATTACGAGTTTAAGATATTAGACAATGCTTATGAAGGTACTGGCGTTGAGTATGCTAAACTTAAAATGGCTATAAAAGATAAGAAGTGTACTACTCCAACTTGTTATTATGAAAACGCAAGATTAAAACAATTAGAATTAGCGCCACAAGAATCATTAGAGTTTTTACAAAATGTTGTAACTGAATTATCAGTTGTTGATGATGAAAACTTTGATGTTAACAATAACTATGAATACAGTGTAGCTAATGCTATTATGAATGGTCGACCTGGTTTTTCTAAAACAGATGGGTATAACGTTAAACTTTTTTTAAATGAAGACGGTAGTCAAAGTTTAGTGTTTGAAGGTCCTATGTTTGAAAGCCAGTTAGTTATAAACAATACAGCATTAAGTTCTATATTAGAATCAGATACATCGTTAATAGCTATAACGCCAGATATAAACAATGAGATGCTACAATTACTGGCTAACGTTGGTATATTTGCTATGGAAGATGTTTTAGAAAACGGTGCATTAGCACCAAATGCTAAAATAACAGAAGAGTTTGTAATGAAAAATCCAGATGGATCTTTTGATTATGAAATAATAGATATAGGTGGTGGTAAAGGTAGAAACGTGCTAAAGTATGATATGGATAAGATAGAACGTAAAGTAACACCGTTTATAAACGCTGAGGTTGCTGGTTTATTAAGTTCAGAGCAAGAAGCTGTTGCTGCTTGGAACGTTTATATAGGTAGAGGTACAAGTGTTGAAGAAGACGCTCAAATGGTACAGAACGCTAACGCTGGATCTAAGTCTTGGAGTTATGAAGAAGACCTACCATTATCACAAGATAAAAAAGTTTTATTTGAAAGTAAATATAAAGATTACTTTATGAATAACTACATAAAGCAATTTATTACAAATCAATTACCTACAGTAGAAGCAGACGCTGCTGTATTTGATTTAGCAGAAGCTAAAAAAGCTAAAGCTCAAAAGTTTTTACAAGATAACGAATTAATTTAAATTAAATGAACGAATTAGAACTATACGTAGATTCTTTAGATCCTAGCCTTTCTAACGAAGAAAAAGTTAGATTAGTACAAGAGTGGAAAAAGGCTAACAGGTGGAAAGAACAAGAGGTTGAAGTTTCAGAAGAAGTAGAGCTTGAAGAAGTAGATCTTGGCACAGTAAAGAAAAAAGACGGTGCACCGGGTGCAGTTGCTCCGTCCGTAGAACCCAAGCCTGCACCAATAGAAGATACGGACTTTACATTGGAAGATACTTTTTCGGTATTACCAAAACCTGAAATAACATATAATATAGACGGTAAAGAAGTAAGTAAAGAAGAATTTGATATATATACTGAAAAACAAGAAAATAAAAAACCTAAAGAACAAAGTGAAATTTCTTCTTGGGATTCAATAAAAAATTCTTTTATTAATACTGGAAATCAAATAAAAGGAGTTTTAGATTTTTGGGGTTTAAATAATATACCAGGTACTCCAATTTCTGAACAAGAAGACACTAATTCAGCTTTAGATATAGCAACTAATGCTGTTTATAGCTTTATTTTTGGTCAAGAAAACGTAGATAAATACGTTAATTGGGTTGGAGAGGATTCTTGGTTAGCTGAGGGTTTAGGAAGCAAAGCCACTGCAGAAGATATAGAAAAATTAAAAGAAGAAAAAAAAGAAACTCTTCCGACTAAAGGTATAATAGAAAGTTATAAAAAAGGAGATGTTGGAGGCGTTATAGCAGGAAGTATAAATGCTGTTTCTAATATGGTGGGAAGTATAGCATATAACGCAGGAACTGGGGGTACTGGTTTTTTTATGGATTATACTGCTGATAATTATATAAATTATAATGAGCAAAAAGCTAAAAACCTAGGTGTTAGTTTAGACGAGTTAATATTATCAGGTGAAGCAGAAACCGCTGTGCCAATTGGTATAGCCGTAGTACAGCAAGGTTTAGAAGTTTTTGCACTCGGTAAAATTGTTGGACAGGCTAAAAAAGGCTTAAAAGGTGAAACCGCATCTATTGGAGCTTTAGGTAAGTTAAATAAGTATATTTCAGATAAATTAATTTATAGCAAAACAGGTAGAACAACCGTGGGTGCTTTGTCTTCTGCTAAGACAGAGTTTTCTACAGAAGTATTACAATATGGTGCTGAAGAAGTAAACAAAGAGTTTGGTAGAGTTGCCGGAACAAAAGAAGTAGCTAAAGCTGGAAAAGCTTTTATAGATGCCATAACAAGTGAAGAAGGTTTGGAACAAGGTATACAAGGTGCTTTTGGTGGTGGTTCTGTAGTTGTAGGTAGTTATTCAATAGGTGCTATGAAGTCTGTGCGGCAAACAGGTAGTACTATAGATATAGATCAAAGCATAGATAATTTAACTTCTCTTAGAAACAAACAAAGAGAAGTAGATGATAAAACTGTAAAGCAAGGTATTCAAATACAGATAGATAACATAGAATCACAAATATCAGATGCTGTTGTAAAAGGTAATAAAATATATAAAAATTTAAACGATCAAGATATAAGTACTTTAGAAACTACAACAGATCTTAAAGATGTTGCAGCTTTTAAAATAACAGATTTAAATAAAAAATTAAGAGGAGGTAAAATATCTCAAGACGCTTACAATTTATCTATTACTGGATTTAAAGAAGAATACAAGCAAGCAGAGCTAAAAATAAACAAAATAGTTTCAGAAGCTGAACTAAAAGACAAAGCTGAAAAAATAGAAGTTGGTGCTAAAAAAATAGCAGAAGAAATAGGTGTAGGTTTTGAATCTTTTAACACTCAAGAAGATGTTGATTCTGCTATAGCTACATTGCAAGAAGAAGGTGGTGAAATAGATTCCAAAAACTCTGATAACTACGGAACATTTGTAGTTCTGCCTGATGACCGTAGAATAATAGTTTTAAATAAAGAAACAGCTACAGAAGATAGAATGTTTACAGAAGGTCAACACGAAACAGGTCATGCTGTAATTTATGAAACAGTTAAAAATAATCCGCAAGCAGCTATATCGCTAGGTCAAGCTTTATTAAATGAAATAAGAACTAATAAAGATATTAATATAAAACCAGGTTTTCAAGCTAGATTAGATCAGTATATACAAGACGCTGATATATCACAAGCTGATACTATGGAAGAAGTTATGACTTTAGTTAGTGATGGACTTACTGATGGTACTATAGAAATAAATGAAACTATAGGTGTTAAAATAGGTAATTTTATACGTAGAGCTTTAAGCGCTATGGGTATGAAAGTTAAGTTTAAAAACGGTAAAGATGTATTAAACTTTATAAAAGACTATAATAGAAGCGTTTATAGACAAAAAGGTTTATCAAGAGGTTTAAAGAAAACTGCTGTTGAAGGTGCTGAGGTTAAAATAACTCCAGAAGTTGATACTGAAGCACAAATAAAAGAATCTGTAGCTAAAGAAAGTAAAAGAGTTTATCAAAAAGTTGAGTCAATGAAAGAGGATCTTGTAAATCCTGAAACTAAAATGACTACAGCTTTTATGATAGCTAATGATCCTTCTATGATTAATGAAATTGATCGTAGATTAAAGTTTGAAGCCGATGAAGCTACTAGAGAAGATATTATAAGAAACTTTTTGTTTGATGATAAAAGGGGACTTGTCGGTTTGCTTCAAGGGTATGATCCAAGTAAAAACGACAGTATAATGGGTTATTTAAATTCATCAACCCCTGGCGGTAAGCTTTTAGATATAAGATTATTTGAGTTTTTTAAAGATGACCCTAGATACGAACGTGTAATTCAATCGGAAACACAAGAGGGTATAACCGAGAAAATGCAGAGACAGACTGCTGAAACTCAAGAAACAACACTAGAAGCAAAAGAAAAACCAATAACTAAAAAACCTACAGAAACAACTAAGTTTGAAAAAGCTCGTTTAACTCCTGAATTCTTAGAGTCAATAACAATTGAAAAAGGTCAAACTCAAAAAAATGCTATTGAAAATAAAATAACAGAAGTTATAAAGGATTCTTATAAAGATAGAGGTCCTATAAAAAAATATAAAGACTTAGGTAAAACACCCAAAGCTTTAGCTCAACTATATGCTGATATGTTTGGTTTAAAAACTGTAGATGCTCTTATAGAAAAAGCTAGAAACATACCTAAACTTGACAATGATGCTCTTATAAAGATGCGCCAGTTTTTAGTAGATAACGCAGCTTCAGACTTTGCTAGATTACCTAAAGGTAAAGATGCTATGGGTAAAGCAACTGGTATAATACAAACAACAATAGGTAAAGCGTTATACAATAAAGATGGTAAACTCACAGGTACACTTAAAAATTATCTTGATATAATAAAAGGTAAAAATGTTACTATTAACGGTATTGAATTTAATAAAATTGTTGATGGTGAACAGTTGCCTCTTTATAGAGATGCTCAACACTATAAAGCAGCTATTCAATCTCATATAAATAATAGAGCCTTAGAAACTTTAGTTGAATCTCCAGGAGAAAGAGCTAAGCTTGGCGCTAAATTTAGTAAAAGAATAATAAAAGAAGCTGTAGATGAAGTAGAAAATAAAGGCGCTAAAAAGTTTTTAGAAAAAACTTTATCTGGAAACCTTGATGCAGATCAAATTGAACAAGAAATAAACAAAATTGAAGATACAGCAAAAGTTCTAGGTGTTGATTTTACAGACGTTGTTGATCATCTTTTTACAAATGAAAAAAGATATAAACAATTAAGAAACCTGTTTAATGTTAGAGCAGGAGGTAAAAATGAAATATCATCCGAGGCTAATGCAGCTAGACTTAAAAAAGGTTATGTTACTTTGATAAAAAACTTGATACCTAAAGGCAAAAATTTTTCTGATTTACCTGTATCGTTTCAAGTAGCCTTAATGAAAACAGCTGGGTTTGGCGAGTCAGGTAAACACGCTTATTCAAATTTTAATGGAAGACCTTTTACTTTAAAAGAATATGGTTTAAAAAGAGGAGAATACAGCAAGCTAATGCAAGCTGTTTTTGGTAAGGACGCTTTAATTGGAATTGGAAAAAATTTAGGTATTAGAGATAATGTTTTTGCTCCAAGCAATTGGGGTGAAAAAGGATTTAGAGGTAAAGTTGAAAAAATAGCTGACTCATACAACAACGGGGATATAACTTTAGATGAAGCACGAGCTAAAGTAGAAGATCTTTTAACTCCAAACAAAGAAACAGATATTGATGATGTTTTAATTGCAAATCAAAGAGCAGTTTCTGACACGTATGTTGCTTTGATAAATATGTTCGCAGCTGATCCTACTAGTGAAAATTTTGCAACAATAATGGATATACTAGAGTCTCAAGTAAATAGAGCAACTGGTATATTTAAAGGTTTAATACCTGTTACAAGTTTTAGTATAAAACCAGAAAAAGGAACTACTAAAGGTAAAACAGCAAACAAAAGAATGCATAATGAGCATTTAGTAGAGCTTTTTAATGCTAATAAGAATTTTTTAAATATATTAAATAAGTTTAGAAAAGGTGAAATAACTAAAGAAGAAGCTATATTTGACGCTAAAGTCAACGCTGCTAGTCTAGAGCAAGCTGTTATCTCAGAAAGAATGAGGATAGAAAAAGACGCAGATGGCGCGTCTGTTAGAAGCTTTGCAGATCCTTTAACTTTTTTAGGTAAAGACGCTAAGTTTCAAATACCTATTGGAACACGAAGATTGCCATCAGGTAGAATTTTTACAGGTACAAATTTAGCTGAATTTATAGCTCAAGAACTTAGTGAAAAACAAGCTAAAATAATAGCAGTTGCATCAAATGAAAGTTTAAGTCCTGAAGGTATTATTGTTAAAAACATAATCAATAATAAATCAGACTATCAAGGAGCTAAAAATCAAAACTTAGAAATGGTTCCAACAAGTCTTGAATATAGTAAAGCTAGTAAAAAAACAAAAACAAACCAAGACATTGTTAATGAATTAGGAACTTTTGACAAAGCTTTAAATGAAGGTAGAAAATTAGATACACCAGTTAAAAAGTTTGAAGTTAAACAAGAAACTTTAAATGAACTAGGTTTATCTACACCTCAGCAAATAGCTATTTATGTTGCAGAAAAAGCATCAAAAGGATTTAATAGCTTTACATTTGATAAAGCTTCTTTAGGTAGATCAAAAGCTGTAAAAGATATATTAAATCAAATAGATGTTAAATCTAAAGTTCAAATAGCAAAAGCTAGTAAGCGTAAAACATTTGATGTAGTAGTTAACGATATGATTGAATCATCATCTGGTATTGAATCATATAAAAAGTTTTCTGCTGCTAAAGCTAAAACAATAGGTAGAGACAAAGGTAGATTTGACTTTATAACATTAGCATCGTCTGCAGAAGACTTTAAAGGTTTGTTATATAGATTAATAGGTGATGGTAAAAAAGGTGAAGCTCAATATGAGTTTTTAAAGACAAACCTTATTGATCCATACAACAGAGCTGAAGATGCTATAGTACAAGCTAAGATATCTGCTGCTAATGATTTTATGGCTTTAAAAGAACAGTTTAAAGGTTTACCTAAAACATTAGAAACTGAAACTGGTGTTGGTAAGTTTACGTATCAACATGCGCTTCGTACTTACATGTGGACTAAACAAGATATGTCAATACCTGGTCTTTCAAAAGCAGATGCTAGAAAGCTTAATAAGTTTATAACTGATGACGCTCAACTTCAAGCCTTTGCAGATCAATTAATATCTATACAAAAAGGTAAACCATACCCTGAGCCTGGTAAAGACTGGTTAGGTGGTAATTTAACTACTGATATTATTGGTGGTATAAATAAAGTAAACAGAGCAGAGTATCAAAAGCAATGGGTGGAAAATGTAGAAATTATATTTTCACCAGAGAATTTAAACAAAATGGAAGCTGCTTACGGTACTCGTTGGCGTAATGCTTTAGAGAACAGTTTAAAGCGTATGAAAGCTGGCACAAACAGGCTTGGTTACAATGATGCAACAAGTGCTGTACTTGACTGGGTTAATAATTCTGTTGGTGCTGTAATGTTCTTAAATACAAGATCTGCGGTGCTTCAAACAATTTCTGCTGTAAACTTTATAAATTGGGGTGATAATAATATTATAAAGGCAGGTGCAGCGTTTGCTAATCAAAAACAGTTTTGGTCAGACTTTATGACGCTTATGAACTCTGACTACTTAACACAAAGACGTAATGGTCTTAAAATTAATGTAAGTGAATCTGAGATAGCAGATGCTGTAAAAGATTCTAAAAATAAAGCAAAAGCAGCTATAGCTTATTTACTTAGTAAAGGTTTTGTGTTTACAAGATACGCTGATAGTTTTGCTATTGCTTCAGGTGGTGCTACTTTTTATAGAAACAGAATTAAAAAGTATTTAAAAGAAGGTATGAGCCAAGAGCTAGCTCAAGAAAAAGCTTTTAATGATTTTAGAGATTTAGCTGAAGAAAGTCAACAGTCTAGTTCGCCTGATAAAATTAGTATGCAACAAGCATCAGCTGCTGGTCGTATTATACTTAACTGGGCTAACACTCCAATGCAGTATGTAAGAATACAAAAGCGTGCTTTACAAGATTTAATAGCTGGTCGTGGTGATGCTAAAGTACATATATCTAGAATAGCTTATTATGGTGTTATGCAAAACTTAATATTTAATGCTTTACAACAAGCATTATTTGCTATAGGTTTTGGTGATGATGACGAAGAAGATGAAAAGAAAAAGAAAGCTAAAGATAAAAAAATAGCTAGAGTTGCAAACGGTATGATTGACTCTCAGCTGAAAGGTTTGGGTATTGCAGGCGCGGCTATGGTTGCTGCTAAGAATACTCTGATGAAGATATATGAAGAGTCTGAAAAGAAAACACCTGAGTTTGAAAAAGCTGCAATAGAAGCATTAAGTTTTTCACCAGCTATTAGTTCTAAATATAGAAAAATAGTAGGTGGTTTAAAAAGCTTTAGTTGGAATAGAAAAGAGATGAAAGAAAAAGGTTTCAGTCTTGACAACCCAGCTTATTTAGCAGGTGCACAAATAGTAACTGCA
>WLWH01002017.1_pt1 | contig 12098 bp, 10 predicted proteins | sample 6712741 | NCBI WGS metagenome assembly WLWH01 (sample SAMN12718694, study PRJNA515312) | sponge metagenome | isolation source: marine sponge | host: Mycale hentscheli | place: New Zealand: South Island, Marlborough, Capsize Point | collected 2003-05-01 | reverse complement strand
CAGCTATACATCAAACCCCACCTGAAATCTCGACTACTCCCTCTGCGACACCAGCAAAACATTATATGTTCTATGACCTTAACTATGGTCCTGTAGTCTGATGGCAAATAATATCCTAGAATCAGTCTATGGACTGGGTGATGATACTACTCTTAAATCACTCAAGCGTATTGATACGCTGGTTGGCAAGCTCGACACTGAGAATAAGAAAGAAAACGAAAAAGAGAAGAAGGAAAGAAAGCAAGACAAGCTACATCAGAATAGACTTGCTCAACTGGAAAAACGAAAGAAAGGCGATTCAAAAAAAGAACCTATACTTAAAACTCTTCTAGGGGATAAGGCAAAGAAAAAGAATAAATCTAATCCAATGTTGGGGTTGGCGCTACTAGGTCTAGGTGGACTAGCGGTTGCACTTAGCGATGAGAATGTCAGAAAGAAAATCAACAAAAAGAAAGATGAACTACTCGATTACTTGGGAAAAGAGATCAACAAAAAGAAAGATGAGTTAATAGAAAGCATTAAAAAAGAATCAGCGAAAGCACTAAGTGAGGCAATCAACAACATGTTGCCGCCAAGGAATGCACCTAACAAACCTTCACCACAGGGTCCAAACAATACACAGCAAGGTAATACATTCAATAATATGGAGGAAAAATTGGCTGATATAGAGAACATTGAATCAGAAATGGATACTCAGGAACAACTGTATCGCAACTATTTGATCCAACCTGGCGGCAATGATAAAAGTGATGCTGCAATGCGTGACTTTTATTACGATAGTAACCTGATCATCAAAGAGTATGCCGGATATCTAGAGCAACATATCAATATGTCGAAGCAGTTAGATGCCAGAGTGAAACAAATCGAAAATGCTGAACCAGGAACTATTGCTCATGATATGTTGGAGCTACAAATTAAAAATCTCAAAACAAATATTAAAATTAAACAAGGACAACTAACGACGGGCGAGGAGAAAATTAAAGAGATAAAAGAAAAAGAGACTAGCATGATCGAAAGGGCCAGGAAAGCTAATTCTGGTAGGCAACTCAGTCAATTCGAAGAGTCTTCTGTCTTTGAAGGAAGCAAGTTTCAGACTGGTGGTAAGATAAGAAAAGGTAATGGTGCACCTACCGAATACCTAATGAACCCTTGGATAGACCCACAAAAGAGACAGAATGGCGGTAAGATATTCCTACACTGGGCAGCTAGTGAATACGACTATTCTTCACCTGCTTATCATGCCACTGTCCAAGGTGATGGTAGTGTTAAGAAGGAACGAGACTACAATACTTTTGGTGGAGGTCACACCTCAGAGAGAAATAGTGAGGGGATTGGCCTGAGTCTGGCTGCTATGAAGGGTGCGACACCTAATGACTTCGGTAACTATCCCGTTAAGAAAAACCAGTATGAGAGTATGGCCAAACTGGCTGCCTCTGTACTAACCTCCTGGGGTTATGGTCCTGGCTATGTCAACGACAGAAATGTACCCACACATGCTGAAGCTGGCAGACAGGGTGACAGCCTGGGTAACTATGGGCCCACAGCCTGGGGTGGAGACGGAACGAGATGGGACCTTTACATATTGAATCAAGGTGATGCACCGGGATCAGGTGGCCCCAAGATTCGTAATATGATTAAGAGACATATGTCTAATGGAGGCAATATAACATTAGAGGAAGAAGATGGCACTCAACCAGGTAACAATCGTACCGTATCACTCTCTCCAAGTCAGCAGACCTCTCTTCAAAAAGGTGTGTCAGTTGCGACCAACCCAGTGGAGATGATGAAGAACTTGGGGACAGCTCTTAGTGGGTTTGGTGGTAAGTTTGGTCAGTTTGTTGGTCAAGCACTAACAGCTACTGCAAGTACTTTTGGTGATGCACAGACACTGCAGACTGGTGGTTTTGTTGGTAACCATAAGAAAGCCTATGATGGTATGAAGAAGCGGTTCCCTGAGGCAAAACCACACCATGTGGTTGGTGCAATGGCAAACTTTGAAACAGAGGCACCTGGAATCAAACCAAACACATACCAGATGGGCGGTGGTCCTGGTCGTGGTATCGCACAATGGGAGATACCATCAACCAAAAACCCGACAGGAAGGTGGGCGACAGCACAGAAGAAGTATGGTAAGGACGCAATTAATTCACTAGACAAACAATTGGACTTTGTGAAGTGGGAGATGAACACAGGTCACCCACTACCTGATGGAAGACCTAACTTACCCTGGGGAAGGTCAGCCAAGAAGGAATGGTTATCATCTAAGAATACATCAGAAGCAACTGACAAATTCCTGAAAGGTTATGAAGCACCATCCATTCCTCACATGGATAGGCGTCTTGCCAATGCCAAAAAGTTCAACAACATGGCGGCAGTAGAGGAGTCTAAAAAGAATGTAAGTTCTAAAGCCACACCAAGAAAGAAAGTGTTTGGTTTGTTTCAGAATGGTGGTGTGGTGGGAGCCTCTCAAAAGTACGCTCTAAATAATATGAATGACGAATTTCAAATAGTAATTCCTATTGAGATACCCCCTCAACAAAACCAAGTAGTGTCAAATACAAAACAACCGATAGGTGTGTCAAAGACTTCAAGTTCTAACGGACTTAATGATTCATATAGATTATCAATGGGAGCAGCGTATAGCTAATGGATAGAAGATTTAGTTTACCAACTGAGTATTCAATAGACAAAGTAGACATCGATGGTAAGGATGTTAGGGCACTACTTGTTAAGTTTACTATCTTTGAAAACATTTACATCCCTGCTATGACTGGCAGTATTCAGTTGTTAGACACTGATGGTGCAGGTTTTATTGAAGAGTACGACATTGAGTTCATTGAAGACATTGAAGTGTCATTCTCAAATTCTCTAGGAGATGTACTAGAGTTCAAAGGTAAATTAAATGGATTGAGAGGTGAGATTGTAAAAGAAAGTAAGAGAACTTATTCTATTGATTTCTCATCAGACTATGTGAGAACAAATGAATCTACATTTGTAACCAAGAGATTTAAGAATGTAAACCCAGAAGATGTTGTTGATGAAATATTACTAGACAAAGTGAAGGCAAGAGCAGCAGATATAAGAGGAGTGGGTGTTCCTATGAACTTCCTGGCATCCAGAAGGAAACCCTTTGATGTCATCAAGTATGTGTGTACTCACGGAGTTGTAGCCGACTCATCATATGCTGAAGGTAACGATCAGAAGGGTACATCTAAAGGGTCCACAGGGTTCCTGTGTTGGGAAACACTACAAGGATTTAGGTTTGCTTCCATAGATCAAATAATTAATGGTGAGGCAGGAGAAAATCATACTGGGTTCAAGAAACAAGTACAGAATGATTCACTTGGTATGAAGGAAGTTATGAAGGGTGTGATTGATTATGAGTTCCCAAGAATCGGTAACCTACAAGACAAGTTAAGGTCAGGTGCCTTAAATAATACTAGTGTGTATTTGGATATGGATAAGGGTGAATATACAGAGATAAATTACTACGACTCTTCCAAACTCACAGACAAGGAGAAAGAGATTGTCACCAGTTTCACAAGAGTGATGTGGAAACCAATCAGTAATGAGAGATTCAACCTTGAATGTAAGGCAGCACAACCGGATACAGGAGACCAAACTAAAAAATCACTTCAACAAAATTGTGGAAGACAGAATACATTTGATGACCAACAGGGTGAGTTCACACTCCCACCCAGGTTTGACATCAACGCTGGTGACACTATCGAGTTCAAACTGGGTAGGGTAGAGAGCAAAAGAGAGGCGGGGTATGATAAGAAACACTCTGGCACCTATGTAATCAAGAGTTTAGCACACCATATCTTTGGTACGGGTCAAGCGTACACTAAGATATCAACGATAAGAACTAACCTACAGCAAGACGACGCGAGTTCGAAACAATGAGTAGTCCAATTCCAAGCATCAGGTCAGAGTTCTTTGGTAAGGATGGGTTTGTTCCATTCATTGGGTTTGTTGAGGATGTCAACGACCCTAAGATGTCAAACCGGGTGAAGGTCAGATGTATAGGTTGGCACCCTAAGTCTAAACCTGGTAACCAGAGTGACAACACAGAGGACGCCCTGTCCACCGATGACATTCCCTGGGCAAGGGTGGCAATGCCCACTACAATGGCACAGCAATCTCGTATTGGGGGTAAGCACGGGTTGTTAGTTGGTTGCTGTGTGTTTGGTTGTTTCCTGGACGGAGACGAGGCACAGGACCCCCTGGTGTTGGCGGCACTAAACTTCACTGCTAACTCAACTGAGGAGAACAATAGGAAACCACTTAAGGGTCAGGATGGAAAAGCAGACCCACAAGACCAAGCGTTTGGAAAGAAGGAAGTTAGTGGAAAGACCACGCGTGCTAATGAGAACCTAGAGTTAGCAAAACCAGAAACTGATGTAAGTAAGGACTCACACAGCAGTTCTGCTGACTCAAATTGTTATGGCAAAGCAGCAATGGAGAGTCAGAGGGTCAATGATAACACTAATAAACCCAACACTAAAGCAAACCCTGGTGGGAAAGACACCAACATTCAACAGGGTGATGGAATGTGTGGAACTATTGCACACGCACAGGAGGACATTCAGAACAAACTACAGGAGATGATACCTCCACAGATGCGTAGGTTTGTATTCAATGATGGAGTCTGGGATGTGGTGACTGGTGACTGGACAGATATGAATGGTATCTACGCCCAGTTAGCAACTATTATCTGTAATGAGTTGAAGATGCCTATCAACTCATCTAAGTCATTCAAGAATGAACTCAACAGGTCACTAAGGTCTACTATAATACAAACATTGCCAGATAGAGATGGTTTCCTGCGTGAGAAAGCAGAGAAGGCAATGTCTATAGTGGATGACCTGTTCAATGGTATCTTCCAGAAGTCATTCATTGACATCCTCTGTTCATTGATAATGAATATGTTGACAGCAATGAATAATAATGGTGACGATGGAGACAATGATAACAGACAAGGAAACAGAGGACCCAATGCTAACACCAATCTCACTAATCTAGAAGCGAGATGTATCTCTGAAACCATTGTGAATAATGTTTCTATTATGACAGACGCTGCTATTGAAGCAGCATATGCCAACGCAGAAGCAATGGGAGAAGAAGGTGGTATGGATGACACATTAGAGGGTATCCTCAGTATCCTAAGTGGGTTGTCAAGTGTGATGATATTCCCTATGATACAGAAATATGCACTGAGACCTGATGTATTCAATGCTGCAGGACCTATGTCACAGGACATCCTAACAAAAACTATAGGTTGTCGACTAGACAGAACATACAATACTGCGATGGGTGCTATGGGTTCCCTTATGGGTTTCTCTGGTGGAGGTTCAGGAAGTAGTGGAGGAGGCAGTGGTTCTGGTTCTGACAACAGCAGAGGACTAGACAGGTATCAGAACACAGGGTTTGGTGGAACACCAGTGAATAATATTAGTTCTGACATAACCAATGACCTTTGTGATGAAGCGTATCAGATACCATACAAAGATGGAGACCCCATTCCTGACAAGGTTGACACATCATTCAACTCAGGTGATAACCCTAGGTTAGATGACCCATACCTAAAACTACCTGGTGGTAATAATGGTATGGTGAAACCTATCTCACTTCCAAGTATGGATGAAGTATGTGCCAAGAACTTTATCAATGGAACACCTAACCAGATAGTTGTCATCAAAAAAGGACTCAAGTATTTCTTTAACAATGACAGAGACCTGTATAAAACATTCCCCTCTGTATTCATCAAAGGTTATGAGGGTACACCTGTACCAGTGGTGGATAGGGAGAGTGGAGAACTGGTGGCAGTGTTGACAAACTGCAAGGCATTCAACCCCAACATACCCAATGTCAATGTGAGTATCATTCCTGACGATAATGAGACAGGTATCACAACTGATGACCCATTGTATGACATCACACTAGGCGGGTTCTTTATTGCTAACACTGGGTTTGAATATTGTAACCCTAAGATAACAATCATTGACAGAGACAAGGGTATTGACAGCAATGCTACTGCCGAACTGGTGGTTGTTGATGGTAGAATCGTTGACTACAACATAATAAATAATGGTACAGCGTTCAAACGCATACCTGATATTAAAATTACAGATGATGGAACCAATTGTGGAACTGATGGTGGGTATGGAGCAAAACTATACCCCATTATGTCAGTTGTGGAAAGAGAAAGTAAGAAATCCAAAAAGAAATTACCACCTGTGAATATGTCATTCTGTCCTAGTAACCAAGGTAATTTGTATTAATGGCACACCAATATAAAGACGAGAAACAGGAGTACCAATATACTGGTGGTTTTACAACACCATCAGGACATAAGTTCGAGTACTATGATACTCCTGGGAATGAAAGGTTAGTCCTTCGGCATGCCTCAGGGTCACACTTAGAGTTTCTAACTGATGGAAGTGTGATGATAAAATCACTTGGTGATATACACACTCATGGGTCCATCTTATCCACTGGTAGTGGTGAGAACCAGAGTGCTGATACTACAACCACTCGTTATGACACTGACCACACCCTTGAGGTTGGTGGAACACTCAACATTAAGTGCTCTAACCTAAACATTGAGGCAGGTGGTAAGACCGCTATGTTCTCTGGTACTGACTTCGAGATCAAGGCAAACAACATTATGGAGAGGGCAACCGAAGGTGTATCTGTTGAGGCATCCAAATCAATTTACCTGGACACAAATGAATTCAAACAACGATCCGTTACCACGCGTCAAGAAACTGGTAATAAAGAAGATGGTACTCCTGGTGGTCTTAATGTCCTTAATGTACATGGGAATGCCGTCATTCAGAACAACGACCCCCTTGGAGGGATCACCATCAGTTCAAAGGGATACCTAAACCTGGTGTGTGGTGCAGAAAGAGTTGATGTCACAGGTGTATGGGTACCCACACCATCAGCACTAGGACTTGCAACTTATACACACTATGTTTTACCTGGAGTTGGATTACTCAACAGGTCCAAGACCCCTGGTGATGCAATGACTATTGTCTCCACTAATAACACAGAGGTGGTGGGTCTTGCAGACACCAAGACAGTTGGGACACACATCACTGAAACGGTTGGTATGAATAGGGTCAGGGGTGTGGGACTCAATGAAGTAGTCACCATTGGTGGACTACAGGCAACATTTGCTAAAAAGATTTTTCTAAACTGATGACTGGAACACCAATACCACCAACCCCAATTGTAACCGCTGGGTTTGAATACAACATAGTACCTGGATCAATTGCAGAAGCACCATCAGGTGCTTGGGCATCAGTAGAGTTCAGTAACCTACCTGACGCAATTGTGTTGAATGGGTTTAGAGTATCATCAAGATACTATGTGGAGAGATGTGTACCTAGTACTCTACCTGGTGGTGGACCTAGTCTGGATCCAGATGGAAACCAAATTTATGTGTGCACAAGAGTATACCCTGAGTGGGAGTTGGTAAGTCAGACACTGGTAAAGACTTCTCCATCCAGACAAGTGTTTGATACAGATAATGGATATGAACTTTTCACATCAACTCCTGGAACATATATCGGGTGGTCAGATGAAGCAGGTATCATAGACGGCACATCATATGTGTATGTTAGAGTGTTTGATCAAGCAGACATATCCTATATCCCCAGAGCATCCACAATCAATCAACCTGTTATCACACAACCCACCACGATGCCCAGTGGTCCAGAGAAATATCTGATTGATACTATCACATCCTTTGTTCCTGATGAAAGAGAGTCTGTTGACATAATTTACACACTCACAACTACCTGGCGTGACGAGTTGGGTACTGAGTCATCTGAAGCAATTAACATCAGTCACACAGTCACACAAGACACAGGTGATGCTGGTAGTAAGTTGAAAGCATACCTTGAAAGGTCATACTATGGTGATGGAAAGTACCATATCCAACTTCACGATAAAGATGAGCTAGACCTGTATGATAGTGGTGGTGAATTAATTCGTCCAGAGGCATACAAAGTGCCTGTGTACAATGGTAAACAACTAGTAAACTCTGTGACACCTGTAACAACAGATGATATCCTTGGTGATGTCCTGGGTACCAATTCACAAGAGTTACTGGACCTGGTAAATATGATTGATGGATACAAATTTCCTGAGTAATTATGTCAAGAGGCGCAACAAGAATTGGTGACTTAGATATTGTTCACGATTGTCAGGTGCCTGTCAGACTGGTAGGCAGTGATAATGTATTTGTGAATGGTATACCATGGTCACGGATGGGTGATATAAACACTCCACACAAATATGGTGGTGACTGTGACAAAATGCACTCAGCACCCATCGCAACTGGTTCCACATCTGTGTTCGTAAATGGCAGAGGAGCAGGTCGCGTTGGTGATGCTGTTGCTGGGTGTACTATGGTTGCAACAGGTAGTACCAATGTGTTTGCTGGTGGTTAGGAATACTGACTGAACCCATTCTTACGGGTGACCTCAATGTTTCTGTCAAACTTTTCTTTGAACTCACTGGATAGTGTGTGGTCAATAACAACAATGCGTTGGTCGTCAGTCATATCATAACGTAGAATCTTTAACAATGACTCCTTACCTGAGTCATCTAGTGATGATGAGAACACCTCATCTAACACCAGGAGGTTTGTGGACACAGAGTTCTTTAGTCTTCCAACCTCTCTCCAAGTAAACATAAGTGCCAAGTCAATGCGTGCCTTCTGTCCCTCAGAGAATGAGGCATAAGAGAAGTCTTGGTGCAATGGTGAGGACACGGTCTCATTGAACTCCTCATCAAGGATGAAGTGAATGGGGAACTCAAGTTCACCCAGTGTCCTGCGAATGCAGTTGTTCATAACAGGTAAGTACTTCTTCACAATCTGACTCTTGATACCACCATCTTTGAGTAACCCAACCACCAAATTGTGTTCTCGGATTTCCTCTTCAACAGAGAAGATCTTTTCTCTAAGTTGTTTATGATCTTCTTCCATACAATCTAACTTACCCATCTCCTTATCAACTGAACTAGTGTCTTTCATCAGTTCCTGTAGTTTTCTCTCTGCACTATTGATTTCTCTTTGGTGTGAGTTTACCTCTGTCTGGTACTCAAAGATTGACTGCTGCAGATGTTGAACGTGTTTCTGTCTCTGTCCTGCGATACGCATCAGGTCTTGGTGCTCAACCATTTGGTCTGATGCCTGTTCACAAGCATCGTTTAATTTCTTTGCCTCATTTACATTACCAGAAATGATAAGTTGTTTGACAGCATACTCAATATCCTGTTTACACACAGGGCAGTTGTCATTATCCTCATAGAACTTAGAGTCCAGGTTAATCTTATCAATCTTAGATTGCATTTTTACAATCATATTATTCAGTTCTTTTATCTTCTTGCCTGGGTTGGATGATAACTCCTGTTGTGCTAATGAAATTACTTCTTTCTGATGAGATTGAACTCTGTCAATTAGTTCCTGTAACTTGATAACTTTGGTACCACGAGATTCAATGGTGTCCCTGACCTCTTTGATGTTAGTGTCTGACTGGTTTTGTAAGTCTCTGATTCTGTCTTCTTGTAAGTTCTTCTTATACTCCAGGTTACTCAGGTCATTCTCTATGTTCAACTGGAAGTCTTTCAGACCACGAAGTCTTTCCTTTGCCATAATTGCCATAGTAGAGAACACTTTGATGTCCAGGAAGTCCTCTACACACTCTCTACGATTCACAACGGGGAGTTGCATGAAAGGAATGTAGTTGGAGGAACCAAGGATAACAACCTGACAGAAACTCTTGTAGGTTAGTTTCAGGATGTTCTGTTCTAGGTGTGTCTGGTTGTCCTTATCTGCTGCCTTAGCAAGAAGGATTTCACCATTCTTCCAGATCTCAAACACCTTTGGTTTGGAACCACGCACAACCATATACTCATTGCGTCCAATAGTGAACACAACTTCTGTAAGTAAACCTTTCTTATTCTGTGTGTTAACCAGTTGAGGCAAACGAATAGAACGGAAGGGTTTGTTGAATAAAGCAAAGGTCAGAGCGTCCAACATAGTGGACTTACCACTGCCGTTAGTGCCGTGAATAAGGGTAGTCTTTGACTCATCAAGGTCAAAGGTTACTGGTGTGTTGCCAACTGACAGGAAGTTCTTAAGCGTCAGTCTCTTGAATACTATCATTACGAAGGTGAGCCATCATGGATTCCAATTTAGGTATAACGAGATCTCCTGGTTCCACAATACTATAGGGGTGACCTAAAGCACCACAAAGTTTTTCCAGGTTGTCTCCTTCTACCTCTGTGACGAAGAGAGTCTGATCGATCGCTTCTAGATGTACATTATAAGTGATTGCGTCGTCTTTGTTAACGAACATCTGAATGATAGTTCTGCCATCATCATCCATACTGGCAAAGGTACCAGAGTCAACATCATCAACTTCCTTTGTAAGGATAAACATTAAACCTCCTGGGCTTCTACGTATAAGGACTTGAGAATGTCAATGACCTTAGTCTTATTTACTTGGTCATCCATTGCATTCACATAGTTAGTAAGTGTGGTGAGGGTGTCCTCTGCCTCAACTTCAATATCATCTTGAAGTGTGGTGTCAGTGTTCTCAATAACTTTCAAGTCGTGGAGTCCAATCTCATACAACTTGTCAATAAGAATAGACAACTTACGTGGTGTGGATTTCTCTACAATAAGTTTCACGTGTGAGTCTTTTACTTTCTTTGGGTTGATAAGTTTGGGTGTGTCCTCATTGTAATAAATTTTATGGAACATCTGGTATGGGTTCTCAATGAACTCCAATTCCTGTGACACCATATCAAATAAGTGGAACCCTCTTGTGTCACCACAATCATTCCAGTACAACTGGTAAGGGTTTCCTAAGTAAGTTACGTTACCTGATGAGTTTTTCTTATGAAAGTGCCCAGAGAACACCCTATCAAACCTGGAGAATATCTTAGCATCTGTGCCATGCTGGCACTGATAATCCTGATTGGCATAAAATCCAGCCAGTTCTAGATGACCCCAAGCCAATGACGCTGAGGTTGTGTCCAGTTCACGAGTAAACTCTTCTGCGTTTCCTTCGCATATCCAGGGGACGATAAGTACGGGAACCTCATGGAAAACTGCTGTAGTTGGTCTGTCATATACTGTGACATTTTCATACTCTCCGAGGTTAAGGCCAGGAGAGTTGATAGATAAGCTCTGTTTGTAGAAGATGTCATGGTTACCTACGATAATATGTGTGTCAATGTTGCGAGCGGCAAGGGGGTCAAAGAATACCCTCTTTGCCCAGTCAAGTGACCAGTAGTCAATACCCTTTCTGACGTCGAAGCAGTCACCAAGGTGAACCACAGTGTCAATACCGTGCTCATCAAGAGTAGGAAAAAATACTTCCTTATAGAATTGTTCAAAGTAATCATGAAATGTTTGGTTACCTTTACGAGCACCAAAGTGGGTGTCTGTAATTATAGCAACCTTAGGCGCGACCATATTTTTGTAAATACGCTACGTCAAAATTATAGTCGAATTCTTCTGTATTGTCAACCTCTTCTGCAACACCAGAGGTTGCACCATCTGGTTGTTGTAAAGCGTTTGGAACTTCCTTATCCATAGGTGTTCTCATATCATCTGGTGTCACCTGGTCAATCTTCTGCATCTTCTCATCTTGTGCCAGGATAGACAGGTGTTCTGCCTCTCTTTCAATCTTGATGTGTCTCTTATTATTATCTTTCTGTACTCTACCAAGGGTGGCAGCAAGTGACGCCTTCTGTGTTGCGTCACCAGTATCCACTTCACCAAAAATTTGTTCGTGAGCAGTTGTAGGGTCAGCACCCGCGGCTCTAGCCAGGTCGACCTTCATTCTCTCTTGTGTGACTGGGTGTTCGTAGTTGTCTTCATTAGGACTCCCCATAGTTGCAGGAGGTGCCTCATCATCAGTTGCAAGAAGACTCTCGTACAAGTCCCAGAGTTGGTTTAGTGGATCCATTCTTCCTCTCAATGTAAGGAGACGGGGGACACCAGTCCCCACACATCTCCGCCTAGGTAGCGAACACGATAGGCTCTACTATTTATCTACCCTGTCGTTTTT